>Ga0187892_10000271_pt1 | contig 138036 bp, 121 predicted proteins | sample MA1701073metaG_FD_139345 | JGI IMG/M metagenome (GOLD analysis project Ga0187892, IMG submission 139345) | Bio-ooze microbial communities from a basaltic lava cave in the Kipuka Kanohina Cave System on the Island of Hawaii, USA - MA170107-3 metaG ... | reverse complement strand
TCGACGGCGTCGCGCCGCGGCCCGGTCGCGACGCCGACGTGTGGAGCATCCGGCACGTTCGCGTGACGAGGCGGTAGATCCGGCCGGAACGCCTGCCGCGGCGATCGCGTGCTTCACGGCGGGAGGGCGGCCTTCGCCCTCCCGCGCACGCAGGCGACGGCGGGAGCGGCCATTGCGGTTCCGTGGCATCCGCGCTACGCTCACCCCGGTGCCGCCATCGGATCGCCGCATGCGGATGCAGGTCCGCGTGTTTCGCTCCCACGAAGAACAGGACCGGGAGGATGCCGCCTACTGGGCGGCCATACCCGCCGACGAGCGCGTGCTCGAGGTCTGGCGCCTGAGCGAGGAACAATGGCGCCGTCGCGGCGAGTTCCCGGATGAACCAGGACTTTGTCGATCTGTTGCGCGCCTTCAGCGCTCATGAGGTGCGGTACCTCATCGTCGGCGCGTACGCCCTGGGTGTCCACGGCCGACCGAGGGCGACCGGCGACTTGGACGTCTGGATCGATGCCACGCCCGACAACGCCGCCAGGCTCATGAAGGCGCTGGCCGACTTTGGTGCCCCGCTCTCCGGCGTGACGGCGGCTGATTTCTCCCGGCCCGGGATCGTGTTTCAGCTGGGGCTGCCTCCCCGGCGAATCGACGTGCTCACGGCCCTGACCGGGTTGACGTTTGCCGACGCCTGGCCGAATCGCGTGCGTTCGGCCTTCGGACCGCTGTCCGCGGACTTCATTGGTCGGGATCAATTCGTCGCCAACAAGCGCGCGACCGGGCGGACGAAGGATCTGGGCGACATTGAATCGCTGGGCGAATAACCCGCGATCGCGTCCTTCCCGCTCTCACGCGCGTGCGCACCGTATCGGAGTTCCCCCGGCTGCCCCATGGCCGCATTGCCCCATTAACCGAAACACCCGTGCGTCGTTGTCCGTTGTGGTGACCGCTCTTGGGCGCCTATCGCTGGTCGATCGCCAGAAACTGCTGCGGGTGCTTGGGCCCGATGTACTCGGTCCGCGGACGGATGAGGCGGTTGTTCGCGTACTGCTCCAGGACGTGCGCCGTCCAGCCCGACATGCGGCTGACGGCAAAGATCGGCGTGTAGAGATCGACCGCGATGCCGAGCGTCTGAAAGACCGTCGCCGAATAGAAGTCCACGTTCGGGTACAGGCCCTTCTCCTCCCGCATGAGCGCCTCGATGCGCTCCTGCATCCGGTACCACTCGGGCTGCCCGGTCTTTTCGCCCAGGAGCGTCGCAAACCGGCGGAGGTGCGTCGCGCGCGGATCCTCCGTCTTGTACACGCGGTGGCCGAAGCCGGGGATCTTTTCCTTGCGCGCGAGCCGCGCGCGGACCGCATCAACCGCCCGCTCCGGCCCCGCGTCCCGGCCGATGTCCACGAGCATCCGCATGACGTCCGCGTTCGCCCCGCCGTGGAGCGGCCCTTTCAGCGTGCCAATCGCCGCGACGATGGCCGAGTGGAGGTCGGTGACGGTGGCCGCGGCCACCCGCGCCGCAAACGTGGACGCGTTCAGCTCGTGATCGGCATGCAGCACGAGCGAGACGTCGAACGCCCGCGCCGCCATCGCCGACGGCCGCTCACCGGTCAGGAGGTACAGAAAGTTGGCCGCGTGGCCGAGCGCCGGGTCGGGATCGATCGGCCCTCCGCCCGCCGCCATCCGGCCCCAGGTCGCGACGAGCGCCCCGATCTGGCCGGTGAGCCGCACGGCTTTGCGATAGTTGGCCTGCGCCGAGCGGTCGGCCACGTCCGGATCGACGTGGCCCAGCATCGACGCGAGCGTCCGCAGGGCGTCCATCCCGTCCACGCGGGGCAGCGACCGCATGGCCCGGCGCACGAACTCCGGCAGCACGCGGCCGGCGGCGAGCCCGGTCCTGAGGTCGCCCAGCTCGGCCCGCGACGGCAGCCGGCCGTGCCAGAGGAGATGACAGACCTCCTCGAACGTCGCGCCCTTCTCGGCGTGGGCCAGATCGTGAATGTCGTACCCGTGATACGCCAGCACGCCGCGCGCGCCGTCGAGATAGCAGATCGCCGACTCGCCCGCGACGACGTCTTCGAGACCGGCCCTGGACATTGCGTGTTAATGGGGCAATGGGGCAATGGGGCAGTGGGGCAATGGGGCAATAGATGGGGCAATAGTGGAATGGGTGAATGAGGCCATGGAAGAGCGGCGGCCGTTCCTTGAGCCGTTCCCCCATCCCAGCGCTCCGTCATTCGCTCTCACTGCCCCATCCCCTATTCGCCCATTGCCCCATTCGCCCCGTTGCCCCGTTGCCCCATTGCCCCATTGCCCCATTCGCCCATTGCCCCATTCGCCCCATTGCCCCATTCGCCCCATTGCCCCATTCGCCCCATTGCCTCATTGTCCCATTGGCCCATTGGCCCATCTATTGCCCCATTGCCCCACTGCCCCATTGCCCCATTAACACGTTTCTATTTTCCGAATGCTTGCGGCGCCTTGATGAGCAGGTCGTCGCCGCCGATCTGCTGGAAGATCGACATGAGGCCGGTGTAGAGGAACCCGAACTGGAAGAGGACCAGGAACGGGAGCGTGCCGTAGATGCCGTTGGCCGCCGCGTAGACCACTGTGGCCGTGAAGTACACGCCCAGGGCGACCTCCACGAGCGGCTGGATCGGCAGCGACTGATGGTACTTCTTGTGCTGCCAGCCGTCGTCGGCCCGCTCGATGCCGTACTTGGGCGTGCGCATGAAGGCGCTCGCCTGGCCGCGGAGCGCCTCAATGACCGCCTTGGCGTTGTTCACCGCCAGGCCGATGCCGACCGCCAGCACGACGGGCAGGTACTTCAGCCGCGGGCGCCAGTCTGGATAGGCCTCGCGCTGGCAGATCGTGTAGAAGTTGAGCACCGAGAAGGTCGCCGCGGCAAAGAGCGGCACGTCGATCAGCACCATCTCGGTCCAGCCCATGTTGTAGCGCACGACCATGGCCGGGAACATGAGCGCCGAGAGCACGAGCATCAAGAGGTAGTTGACGTTGGCCGTGAGGTGGAAGAACGCCTCCACCTTCACCTTACGCGGCAGGTCCGCCTGGAGGATCGCCGGCAGCACCTTGCGGCACGTTTGGATCGACCCCTTCGCCCACCGGTGCTGCTGCGACTTGAACGCGTTCATCTCGACGGGCACCTCGGCGGGCGTCACGAGATCGGGCACGAACAGGAACTTCCAGCCACGCATCTGGGCGCGGTAGCTCAAGTCCAGGTCCTCGGTCAGCGTGTCGTGCTGCCACCCGCCGGCGTCGTCAATGGCGGCCGCGCGCCAGACGCCGGCCGTGCCGTTGAAGTTGAAGAAGCACCCGGATCGGTTGCGCGCGCCGTGCTCGAGGACGAAGTGACCGTCGAGCAGCACGGCCTGGACGCGCGTGAGGAGCGAGTAGTCCTGGTTCAGGTGGCCCCAGCGGGCCTGGACCACGGCGATCTTCCGGTCGGCGAAGTACGGGACGGTGCGGCGCAGGAAGTCGGCCGGCGGGACGAAGTCGGCGTCGAAGATGGCGATGAACTCGCCGCGGGCGGCGCGGAGGCCGGCGGCCAGCGCACCGGCCTTGAAGCCGGTCCGATCCGCGCGCGGCAGGTACGTGATGTCGATGCCGCGCGCGGCCTGCCGCCGCACCGCGAGCTCCGCGATCTGCCGCGTCTCGTCCGTCGAGTCGTCCAGCACCTGAATCTCGAGCTTGTCGGCCGGGTAGTCGATCGCGCACGCGGCCGCGATCACCCGCTCGGCGACGTACATCTCGTTGTAGATAGGCAGCTGAATGGTGACGACCGGCCACTCCTCGACGGGCGGCGGTGGCCCGGGCACGCGGTCGCGATGCTTCATGTACTGGTACACGAGGTAGTACCGGTGCCAGCCGTAGATCGCCAGCACGCTCAGGACGAAGAAATACGCGACGAGGATGAGCGCTTCAAGAGCCGTCATAGAATGGACTGCCGAACCGGGGCGCGACCTGCCATTCTAGGGACGTGCTCCTGACAGAGTCAAACGGAGAACCGTGACCAAACCCGGTCTGGCGCCGCCTCAGTCGCTCGATTCGCTGCGCGCGCTGTTCGACGCCGTGCGCGACGGACAGATCGACCCGGCCGAAGCCGAACGGCGCGCGCGCCGGTGGGCCGGCGGGGCCACGTTCGAGGACCTCGGATTCGCGCGTGTCGATCACCAGCGCGTCCTGCGGCAGGGCTTTCCCGAGGTGATCTTCGGCCTGGGAAAGACGCCGGAGCAGGTGGCCGGCATCGCGGCGGCCATTGTCGCGCGGGGCCACAGCCTGCTCGTCACGCGCACCGACGCCGCCGCCTTCGCCGCCGTCCGGCAGGCCGTGCCCGACGCGGTGTTTCACGAAGACGCGCGGATCATCGAGCGGCGCGGCGCGGTCGAGCCCGGCAGGGGCGTGGTGCTCGTCGCCGCCGCCGGCACGTCGGACATTCCCGTCGCCGAAGAGGCCGCGGTGTCGGCCGAGGTGATGGGCAACGCGGTCGATCGGCTGTACGACGTTGGCGTCGCCGGGCTGCACCGCCTGATGGCCGCGCGCGACCGCCTGCTGGCCGCACGCGTGGTCATCGCCGTCGCCGGCATGGAGGGCGCGCTGCCGAGCGTCATCGGCGGCCTCATCCAGGCGCCGGTCGTGGCCGTGCCGACGAGCGTGGGCTACGGGGCGAACTTCGGCGGGCTGACGGCGCTCCTCGCGATGCTCAACTCGTGCGCCACCGGCGTCGCGGTCGTCAACATCGACAACGGGTTTGGCGCCGCATCGATCGCCAGCGCGATCAACCACCTGCCGTAGGCGGCGCTCCGCCGCGCGGCCGAGTCCGCGGCGCCTGTCATGAAGCCTTCGGTCCTTGCCGCTCTCGAGTTCGATCGCGTCCGCGAGGCGCTCGCCCGCGAGGCCTCGACGTCGCTCGGCCGCGCCCGCGCGTTCGCCCTCGAGCCGGCCGGCGAGCCCGACCTCGTCAGGCGCCGCCTGGATCTCACGGGCGAAGCCGTTGCGTTGACGCGGCGTGGGCACGATCTCGCGCTCGACGCGCCGGAGGACCTCGACGGGATTCTGGCGGCCATCGGCGTCGAGAATGAGCCGCTCGTGCCGGTTGCGCTCCTCGGGCTCGTGCGGTTCATCGGCTCGGTCATGGCCCGGGCGGCGGCGGTGGGGGCGCACGGTGGGCCGGGACTCGCCGCCATCGCGCGCGGCGTGGGCGATTTCGGTGCCGAATGCGCCGACGTGACGCGCGCCATCCAGCCGTCGGGCGACGTGGCCGACACGGCGTCGCCGGCGCTCCGCGAGATCCGCGAGGCGCTGCGACAGCGCCGCACCGCGCTTCGCGCTGCGCTCGACACGCTGACGCGCGGGCGCGACACGGCCAAGTACCTGCAGGACCAGATCGTGACGGACCGGCAGGGGCGCTACGTGCTGGTCGTGCGTGCCGAGCACCGCGCCGCCCTGCCCGGCATCGTTCACGGCAGCTCGGCGAGCGGCGCCAGCCTGTACATCGAGCCGCTGGCGACCGTCGATCTGAACAACGACATCGTCGCGCTCGCCGAGCGCGAGCGGCAGGAGGTGCACCGGATCCTGCTCGCGCTGACGGACGCCTTCCGGTCGCGCGAGGCGGATTTCGCCTCGACCGTCGCAGCCGCCGCCGACGTCGACGAGCTGTCGGCCAAGGCCCGGCTGGCCGCGCGCGTGGACGGCGTGGCGCCGCACCTCGTCGCGGACGGCCGCGTCGAGTTCAAGGGCGCGCGCCACCCGCTTCTGATTCCCGCAGTCCGGGATCTCGTGCCAGGCCCGGGCGACGGCGGACGCGCGGTGGTCGTGCCGTCCGATCTGACCGTCGCGCCGCCGGTACGCGCGCTCGTCATTTCCGGTCCGAACACCGGCGGCAAGACCGTGGCGCTGAAAGCGATCGGGCTCCTCGCCGTGATGGCGCAGTCCGGCCTCCTGATTCCCGTCGAGGACGGCAGCGCCTTCACGCCCTTCCGGTCGATCTTCACGGACATCGGCGATGAGCAGTCGATCGCGGCAAGCCTCAGCACGTTTTCGGCGCGCATTGCCAACCTCGTCGCCATCGAACGCGATCTCGAGCCGCCGGCGCTCGTGCTCCTGGACGAGGTCGGCGGCGGCACGGATCCCGTGGAAGGCGGGGCCCTCGGCGCCGCCGTCATCGACCACTTCCGGCGACGCGGCGCGCTCGTCGTGGCGACGACGCACGACGACGTGCTGAAGTCGTATGCGGCCACGACCGAGGGCGCCGCCGCGGCGGCGTTCGGGTTCGACCCCGACACGTACGCGCCCACGTACCGGCTGATGTACGGCGTGCCGGGCCGGAGCCTCGCGCTCGAAGTGGCCGAGCGGCTGGGCATGCCGCCCGAGGTCGTGGCGGACGCGCGCCGGCGGCGGACGGGCCGCGAGTCGGCGCTCGCGGCGCATCTGGCCAGTCTGGATCGCGAACTGGCCGCGCTCGAGCGCGAGAAACAGGCGGCGGCCGACGCGCGGGCCTCGCTCGACCGCGACCGCGAGGCCCTGCGCGAGCGCGAGACGCGCCTCGCCGAGCGCGAGGCGGTGCTGAAGCGCCGCTTCGACGACCGGCTTGCCGAGAAGCTGCGCGAGGCGCGCGCCGAGGTGGACGCGATTCTCCAGCGCCTCAAGACCAGCGCGGCGGCCCTCGCCGACCCGGCCGGCCGCGCGCGCGGCGCAGGCCGGCGGACGCCCACGACCGGCGACATCGGCGGCATCGGCGCGGAGGCGCGCGCCGCGCTCGACCGAATCGGCGACACGCTCGACGCCGCGAACCCGACGACCGCCGAGCCTCGCGCGCTCGACCGGGACCCGGAAGTCGGCGACACGGTGTACGTGACGACGTTTGCCGCTGAAGGCGTCGTGCGGGGCGTGTCGGGCGGGCGGGCGGAGATCGAGATCCGCGGCAAGCGCACGCGCGTGCCTCTCGCGAGCCTCCGGCGCGCCGCGCCGGCACCGTCCGGCGACGCGGGCGCCCGCGGCCGGCACGGCACGACCGCCCGCCAAGCGCCGCTCGCGCCGGCCGCCGTGTCGGAGCTGGTCGTCATCGGCGCCACCGTGGACGAGGCGCTCGCACGGCTCGAGAAGTTCTTGGACGAGGCCATCCTCGCCGACGTCAAGCGCCTGCGCGTCGTCCACGGCCACGGCACGGGCCGGCTGCGCGACGCCGTGCGGCTGTTTCTGAAAGCGCATCCGCTCGTCGCCGCCGTGGACCCCGCCCCGGACCACGAAGGCGGGCAAGGCGCTACCATAGTCGGGCTGCGAGACGAGTAGACGCCGGCCTCGTCTTTCCGCCCGCTGTCATGGCCCTCTTTCCCCAAGCGTTCATCGATGACCTGAAGGCGCAGACGGACATTGTCGGCGTCATCGGCGACGTCGTGCCGCTGAAGAAAGCTGGCAGCACGTGGAAGGGACTCTGCCCCTTTCATCAAGAGAAGACGCCGTCGTTCAACGTGAACAAGGACAAGGGCTTCTTCAAGTGCTTCGGGTGCGGCGCGGGCGGCGACGTCGTGAAGTTCGTGGAGCTGTACCAGAAGATGCCGTTTCCCGAAGCGGTCCGGCACCTCGCGGCGCGCGCGGGGATGGCGGTGCCGGAGCGCGACGGCGGGCCGGACGAACGCGCGGCGGCCGCCGAGCGCGAGGCGCTGCTCACGCTCCACGACGTGGCCGCGGCCTTCTATCGCGAGCAGCTCGACGGGCCCGCGGGCGCGCGGGCGCGGCGCGAACTGGAGTCGCGGTCGCTCGCTCCCGACACCATCGCGACGTTCCGGTACGGGTATGCGCCGGCCGCCGGCCGCGACACGCTCCACGGACGGTTCGAGGACCAGAAGGTGCCGCTCGCCTTGCAGGTCAGGAGCGGCCTGGTCCTGGAACTCGAGGGGGGCCGGGTCGTGGACCGGTTCCGGCACCGCCTGATGATCCCGATTGCGCGAGATTCAGGCGCGACCGTGGCGTTCGGGGGCCGGGCGCTCGACGCCGGCCAGGTGCCGAAATACCTGAATTCCCCGGAAACACCGCTCTATTCGAAGGGTCGGACCCTGTACGGCCTGGACGTGACGAAAGGGGCTGTTCGGAAGCACAATTATTGTGTGCTGGTCGAGGGGTACTTCGACCTGGCGCAGGTGTGGCAGGCAGGGGTTCAGCCGGTGGTGGCCTCCTGCGGCACCGCGCTCACCAGCGGTCAAGCCCGTATACTGAAACGTTTCACGTCCAAGGTCGTGCTCAGCTTCGACCCGGACGCGGCCGGCCAGGGCGCGGCCATTCGGTCGTCGGAGCTGCTCGTGGCCGAGGGGTTCCAGGTGAATGTGGCGCTGCTCCCGGAGGGGAGCGACCCTGACACGTTCGTCAGGCGCTTCGGGGGCAAGGGGTATGTGGAGCGACTCACGGGGTCTCAGACGTATCTAGAGTTTGTGCTGGATCGGGCGGTCCGGGCGCACGACGTCACGCGCGCCGACGGCCGCAAGGCCTTTCTGGCGAGCATGCTGGCCGTGGCGGCGACCATTCCCGACGCGGCCGATCGCGACCGGTTTGCGGATCGGCTGGCGCACAAGGCGCGGGTGACAGAAGGCGTCGTGCGCGACGAGATCCGTAAGGCGGCGGTCGATCGTCGGAAGGAGGTACCCGCGGCGGCCGTGGCCTCCACCGTCCGGATGCGGCCGGCCGAAGCCGGGCTCCTCTGGACGCTGGTGCACCGGCCGATCGAGGGGCTGGCCGCGGTGGCGCAGCTCGAGGCCGAGGATCTCGAGGGGCTGGTGTCGGGGCCGGTGCTGAGGCTGGCGGCCTCGCTGGCCGACGTGCCGCCGGACCTGGTGCCGGGTTTGCTTCGGGAGCGTCTCAGTGTTGAGGAGCGCGCGCTCCTTGACCGCGCCGCCCGGGCGGACCAGGCGCCCGCTCCCCCCGCCGACTGCGTGCTGGCGCTCCGCCGCGGGCGGATGCTCCGGGACCTGGCCGCGGTCCAGGACGAGATCGACCGGCTGCCGGCCTCGGGGCCGGACGCCGACCGGACCCTTGAAGCGCTCTGGGCGCGTAAGAAGGCGCTGCTCGGGCGGCTGGAACAACTGAACGCGTGAGGAGACCATCCATTGTCCATTGAAGAGAAGTACGACGAGATTCGCCAGCTCATCACGCTCGGCAAGGAGAAGGGCTACCTGCTCTACGACGAGGTGAACGAGCTCCTCCCGGCCGACATCACGTCGTCCGAGGAGCTGGACGATCTGTTCAGCACGTTCGGCAGCGCCGGCATCGAGGTCGTCGACTCGGAGAAGGCCTACCGCGACGAAAAGCTGCAGGGCGAGGCCGGCGAGGAGATGGACCTCGATCTCACGCCGGGCGCCCTGGACAAGACCAACGACCCGGTCCGGATGTACCTGCGCGAAATGGGGACCGTGCCGCTGCTCACGCGCGAGGGCGAGGTGGCCATCGCCAAGCGCATCGAGCAGGGCAAGCTGGCCGTCATCAAGTCGATCTCGCGCACGCCCAAGATCACGCTCGAGGTGATCGAGATGGGCGAGCAGCTCAAGCGCGGCGAGCGCACCGTGCGCGAGCTGGTCGTGTTCAACGAGGAGGAGATCACGGACGAGAAGATCGCGGCCCGGCAGCGCGAGCTCGTGCGCCAGATCGATCGCGTGAAGGCGGCGCAGGAGGCCGTCCACAAGCTCGAGGAGAAGTACGACGGGGTGCAGAAGACCGACAAGCGCCGGTACCGCCGCGCGAAGTGGCGCATCGGGCGCGCGCGCGTGGAGCTGTCGCGCGCGATTCGCAAGATCGAGTTCACGGAGATGGTCAAGCGCCGGCTGATCGACGGCATGAAGACCGCGGTCGAGGACATCCAGGCCAAGCAGCGCGAGATCCGGCTGATCGACCAGAAGCTCGACCCGAAGGCGAAGCGCAAGCTGCGCGAGGAGGAGCGGAAGCTGCTCCAGAAGCACAAGGACGACATCCGGAAGGAGATCCGCGGCATGGCGCAGGTCCTCAGCCAGCCGGTCGAGGACCTGACGCGCACGCTCCGGACGATTCTCGAAGGCGAGGCCCAGGCCGAGCAGGCCAAGAAGGAGCTGGTCGAGGCCAACCTCCGGCTCGTCGTCTCGATTGCCAAGAAGTACACGAACCGGGGGCTGCAGTTCCTGGATCTCATTCAGGAGGGCAACATCGGCCTCATGAAGGCCGTGGACAAGTTCGAGTACCGCCGCGGCTACAAGTTCTCGACCTACGCCACGTGGTGGATCCGGCAGGCCATCACGCGCGCGATTGCCGACCAGGCGCGGACGATCCGCATCCCGGTCCACATGATCGAGACGATCAACAAGCTCATCCGCACGTCGCGGGCGCTCGTCCAGGAGCTCGGGCGCGAGCCGACGTCGGAGGAGATCGCCCAGCGGATGGACATCCCGGTGTCGAAGGTCCGCAAGGTGCTGAAGATCGCGCAGGAGCCCATCTCGCTCGAGACGCCGATCGGGGAGGAGGAGGATTCGCATCTGGGCGACTTCATTCCCGACACGAACGTCGTGTCGCCGTCGGAGGCGGTCATCAACCTCAACCTGAAGGAACAGACGGACAACGTGCTGAAGACGCTCACGCCGCGCGAGGAGCGCGTGATCAAGATGCGGTTCGGCGTAGGCGAGGGCTCCGAGCACACGCTCGAGGAAGTCGGCCAGAGCTTTGCCGTCACGCGCGAGCGGATCCGGCAGATCGAGGCGAAAGCGCTCCGGAAGCTGCGGCACCCGTCGCGCAGCCGCCGCCTGAAGCCGTTCCTCGAGGGACGCTAACGGTGATTCTTGCAATGGGGCAATTTGGCAGTGGGGCAATGGGGCAATGGGCGCAATGGAAGAATGGGGGTAATGCTGGGCCTCAGTGCTTCAATGCCTCATTGCCGCTTCGTCCATTGCCGCATTAGCCCATTAGCCCATTAATCGCATTAGCCCATTAACCGCATTGCCTCATTGTGCCTCATTGTGCCCATTGCCCCATTGCCCCATTGCCTCATTGCCCCATTGCGTTAATCACCATTGCGGGCCCCTAGCTCAGCGGTCGAGAGCTGCCGGCTCATAACCGGTTGGTCCCAGGTTCGAATCCTGGGGGGCCCACTTTTCCGCGGCGCGTGGCGGGCGTGCGGACTACGCGAGTGGCCCCCGGAGCCCCGCGCCCGTACACGCACGGGCCCAGTCCGCCCGAGGCTGGTTGCCCATCACGACGTCTCGGACTTGCTCAAACGGGCGAATGGACTCCTGGTGCTTCCTCATGATCATGGGTCCGCCCGGGTCGGTCACACATTCCCAGCCTTCGTCCGAAAGCCGCACGCAGACTGGCGCCGCCAAGGCCAGGACCATGCGGTCCGCAGCTCGGACTCGTCCGCGAGCTTGGCGAAGGGATCGGGCAACATCCGCCCGATCGCGGCCGCTTCGGCGGGGCTGGCCGCGAGTGACTCGACGTTCACGCGCTGCAGCGCGGCTTCGTGCCGGCGCACCGACTGGCGCCAGGCTGGCAGGAGCACGTCGCGCGGCATCGCGTCCCATTCGATGAATCGACAGCGATCCACTTCTGGATAGCGCGCAGACAGCACGGTTCGTTCGGGTCTTGGATGAACGACCGAGCCGGTTCAAGCGCGCCGCAAGGGGCCAGTGCCTGCTCGGTCTGGTTGAGCAGTCGCGTGACGCCGCGCTGGCCTAACGAGCAGTGGGCCAGTTCGTGCGCGATCACCGCGCGCAATTCCCGTAGGCTGAGGATCTGCACCAGCGGCAGCCCGAAACCCATGACGGTTCTCGTGCCCAGTCCCATGACCCCGCCGCGATCGGCAACAAACGCCGAGACACCATCCACCAGAAACACGGTCGCCGGATGTGGGAGGCCCATGGCGTGCGCCGTCTTCTGGAGCAGCGCGAACAACTCCGGCTGATCGGCTCCCGTGATTTCCGGACCAGGCGGTGCGAACCGGTCTCTCCGAGGACGCAGGGACCACAACACGGTCAGCCCGGCCACCGCTATCCAGATCAAACCGATGCTGATCAAGAGGCCAAGCGCATAGAACCCGAGCAGCACGGCCAAGGCGAGCGCCGCGCGAGTGGCGTCGGACTTGGTCAGCACACGGCGATTCTAGCGAGCACGCTTCCGTGGGTTGCTCCAAACTTCAAAGTTTTCAACTTCGAAGTCAGGCAGCTACAATGCCCCACCGGTGATTGCCGCACTCGCCGCGCTCGTCGCCCTTCAGAAACTCGATACGGCCGCTGACGCCGCCCGCAAGCGGCTGGCCGAGCTGCCGGGCGCCGAAGCGGCCATCGACGCGGCGCTGGCGGAGGCCGCCGCCGCGCTCGACGGCGTGAAGGCGCGCCTGGCGGACAACCAGCAGGCGCGCCGCGCGCTCGAGAAAGACGTCGCCGCCGTGGACACGCGGCTCGCCCGCTTCGACGACCACAAGGCCGCCGTCAAGACGAACCAGGAATACACCGCGCTCCTCCACGAGATCGCGACGGCCAAGCAGGAAAAAGACGCCATCGAGGATCGCATCCTCGTGCTGATGGAGGAGGCCGACGCGCTCGCCGCCGAACTCAAGGCTGACGAGCGCGTGCTCGCCGAACGGCGCGAGCGCGGCACGGCCGACAAGGCGGCCCTCGCCGCCGAGCGGCGCGCCCTCGACAGGGAGTTCGTGCGTCTGGCCGACCAGCGCACCGGCGAGGCGCGGGCGCTCGACGCCGCGCTCCTCGCCCGGTACGAACAGTTGCTCAAAGTCCGGCGGGGCCTGGCCGTGGCGGCCTTGAACGGCGACACCTGCGCGGCCTGCCACGTGCGGCTGCGCCCGCATATCGCGCAGGTCGTCCGCAGGAACGACGAGATCGTCCCCTGCGAGAGCTGCCAGCGGCTGCTCTACTACGTCGACCCGGCCCCGGGAAGCTGAGCGCGCCCATGCCGACCTACCGGGCCAGCATCGACGGCGGCGCCCGCGGCAATCCCGGACCGGCCGGCTGGGGCGCCGTCATCGAGGACGAGGCCGGCGCGCGCGTGGCGGAGCTCGCGGGCACGCTGGCCCACGCGACCAACAACGTCGCCGAGTACCACGGCCTCCTCGCGGCGCTGGACTGGTGCGCCCGCCATGGCGCGACCGGCGTCCACATCCGATCGGACTCTCTCCTCCTCGTGCAGCAGATGCGCGGCGCCTACAAGGTCAAGCACGACGGCCTCAAGCCGCTCCACGGCCAGGCGAGGCGCCTGGCCCATAAGATCGGCCAGGTCACCTACGAACACGTCCGCCGGGAGCAGAATAAGGACGCCGATCGGCTGGCCAACCAGGCCATGGACGAGGCTGGATGAGGTGAAAGGGAGAACTGGAGAACTGGAGAACTGGAGAACTGGAGAACTGGAGAACTGGAGAACTGGAGAACTGGAGAACTGGAGAACTGGAGAACTGGAGAACTGAGGTCCGGCACATGTCCGACCGCAAATACCGCCAGCGGGGCTATCAGGACGAGGGACCGCGCGAGCGCCGGCCCGACGCCCCGAAAAAGCCCCCCGAACCGCGCGACCCGCGCATGCCGCGCGATCCACGCGTGCCGAACATGCCGGGCTTCCGCGACGTCTTTCGCTGCGCGCGGTGCGGGCACATCGAGGGCACGGCGATCGCACTCGACAGCCGGTGCGCGAAGTGCGGCGTCGATCTGCACGCGTGCATCCACTGTGTGTCGTTCGACTCCGGCGCGCGGTTCGAGTGCGCGCAGCCCATCCCCGCGCGCGTGAGCCCCAAGGACGCGCGGAATGCCTGCACGCTCTTTGCCCCGCGCGTGAACGTCGAGCGCGAAACGGGATCCGCGCCCGCGCCCGACAGCGCGCGCAAGAAGTTCGACGACCTGTTCAAGATCTGAGGAGCGCCACCATGACGACCGACGATCGCACGAGCCGGACGACGGGACGAAGGGAGTTCTTCAAGTGGGCTGCGGGGGCGGCCGCCGCCCTGGGCTGGGGGCGCGCGCTCGTGGACGCGCAGGGCCGCGCGGGCGGCGCTGCCGCCGGCACGCCGCAGACCCCTCCGCCGCCGCCCGTGCCGCTCGGCAACGGCGAGCATCCGGCGTTTGCGTTTCAGGCGTATCCCGGCGGCACGGGCGCGTACCTCGAGAAGGTGGCGCGGGCCCGCGGGCGCGCCGCCTTCGATCGCGTGCCGTTCGTCGTCCAGCCGTGGACCGGACCGGTGCCGGGCCGCGAGGAGGACGTGGCGTTCCTCCCCCTGCACCGGCTGTCGGCGCTCATCAGAGCCCGGCGGCTGACGTCGGTGGACCTCACGAACATCTATCTCGAGCGGCTCAAGCGGTACGACCCGCTCCTGCTCTGCGCCGTCACGATCATGGAAGGCCAGGCGCGCGAGGCGGCCCAGCAGGCCGACGCGGAGATCAAGGCCGGCAAGTACCGCGGGCCGCTCCACGGCATCCCCTGGGGCGTGAAGGATCTGTTCTCGACCAAGGGCGTGCGGACCACGTGGGGCAACCGCAACTTCGAGAACCGCCTCATCGACGAAGATGCCGCCATCGTCGTCACGATGCGCGAGGCGGGCGCGGTGCTGATCGCGAAACTCGCCACCGGCGAGTTCGCGGCCGGTGACAACTGGTACCGCGGGCAGACGAAGAACCCGTGGAATCCGGCGCAGGGGTCGAGCGGATCGTCGGCCGGCCCGGCGTCGGCCACCGCGGCCGGCTGCGTCGCGTTCGGCATCGGCACCGAGACCCAGGGTTCGATTGTCTCGCCGACGATCCGCTGCGGGCTCTCGGCGCTCCGGCCGACCTTCGGGCGCGTCACGCGCCACGGCGGCATGGTGCTCGCGTGGAGCATGGACAAGATCGGGCCGATCTGCCGGACGGTCGAGGACTGCGCGCTCGTGTTCAGCCTGATTCACGGCGCGGACGAGAGCGACCCGAGCACGGTGACGGCGCCGTTCCAGTTCGAGCGCAAGCCGAATCTGGGGGCGCTGCGGATCGGCTACGACGAGCAGGTGCCCAAGGACGTCCTCGACACGTTGCGCCGCCTGGGCGCGAGTCTCACGCCGATGAAGGCGCGGCCGGCCAACCGCGGCGGGAGCAGCCTCGGCGTCGAGACGGCGGCGGCCTTCGACTTCTACGTGCAGGCCGGACTCGCCGGCCCGCCACCGGCGCCGACGCCGCCCGCGGGCGCTGCGCCACCGGCCGCGGGTCCGCCACCGCCGGCGGGCGCGCCGCCGACAGGGGGCGCGCCGCCGCCGGGCACTCCGGAGGAGCCGGGCGGCCGCGGAGGACGAGGCGGCGGCGGGCGCGGGGGGCGCTTCTACAACGGCCGGACCGTCACCGCGCTGGACTTCCTCCAGGCGCAGCGGCGCCGCCTGATCCTCATGCGCGAGATGGCGGTGGTGATGGCCAACTTCGACATGTACGTGAGCGCGAACGGCGACGTCCAGCTCACCAATCAGACCGGGCATCCGGCGGTCGTGTTTCCGACGGGTTTCCGCGAGGGCGAGAACGGGCAGCCGACCTGCACGACGATCATCGGCCAGCTCTTCAACGACGACAAGATTCTGTCCGTGGCGCACGCCTACCAGCAGGCCACCGACTGGCACACGAGACGGCCGAAGCTCCCGGAGAAGGCCTGACGACCGGCGCGGGTCATCCGCCGAGGCGGATGGCCGCCATCATGCGTCCGGTGCTGTCGCCGTCGCGGCGGTACGAAAAGCACGTCTCCGCGTGATCGGCCGTGCAGTACCGCGCGACATGAATCTCCCGCGCCGGCACGCCGGCCGCGACAAGCTCGTCGCCGTTGGCCCGCCAGAGATCCAGCCGCCACCGGTCCGGTCCATCCGGACTGAACCAGCCGTCGGCCGCCGGCCCGCGGTCCTGCCGGTACGCGTCGCGAACGCGCGCGTCCACCTGATAGCAGCAGGGACCGATGCTCGGGCCGATGGCGGCGGTGAGCGACGCCGCCGGAACGCCGAGCGCCCCGATGGCCTCGACGGCCGCCTGCGCGACGCCCACGGACGTCCCGCGCCATCCCGCATGCACGGCGGCCACCACGCGCCGGTCCCGGTTGGCCAGCAGGATGGGCACGCAGTCGGCCACACGCACGGCTACCGCTCTCGTCGGGTCGGTCGACACGATGGCGTCCGCGTCGGCCGTGTCCCGCACCTCGTCACCTGGGCGCACGGTCAGCACCACGCGGCCGTGCACCTGACGGACCGTGATGACGCCCGCAGGCGTCGTGCCCATGGCTCGGGCCAGTCGCGCGACATCGTCCGGCCTGCGATCGCCGCGGAACGTGAGGTCGCGGGTCGTAAAGACGTGCGGCGCCAGCCGCTGAAGCGCGGGCGCCTGGAGCACGCGTCCCGCTGCGGAGTCCGCCCACACGAACGAGACGGTAACGTCGGGCGTCGCGGGCAGCGAGTTGCGGCCTGTCACGGTAACTCCTGGCGGCAAACGGGAACCGGTCCGATCGGTCAGGGCCGCGCTCGTTGGCGTAACGGCTCATTGTACCGGCACTTCGCGGGACGTCTGGCACGTCGCCGGCGCTGGTCCGCGGATTGCTCTCGTCCCCTCGGCCGGACTACCGGCAGAGGCAGGCATCACAACAATGACGATGAAGTTCCTCCCGAACGACAAGGGCAATCCTCCTGGCAAGCTGGCCGACGCGGAACTGCACTTCGCGGGTGGCCCGCTCGACGGCCTCAAACTCCTCGGCTTCGCGATCTGGGAGCGCAAGGGCGGCGGCCGCAACGTGACGTTTCCGGCGCGGCAGTACTCGGTGAACGGCGAGCGCAGGAGCTTCGCGCTCCTCCGGCCGATCGGCGACACCACCGGCCAGGACCGGCTGCGGGACCTGATTCTCGAGGCCTACAAGGAGCACGAGGCCGAGCTGGCCGCGGCGCTCTAGGGTCGGGCGCGTCTCCATTCAGCGCCCAGGACCGGACTCAGGACCCAGGACCGAGGACTGACGGTCCAGCGTCCATTCAGCGTGGAGGCTCTTCTCGAATTCGGCGCGGAAGAAGCTGGTCTTCAGCCCGCCATCGATGATCTGCCACGGCAGAAAGGCGTCCGCCGAGCGGTCGCGGTACAGGTACGCGTCGGCGTCCAGGCCGGACTCGGCGACGGCCGCCCGCCAGTTCTGGCCGTTCGCCTGCGCGCGCTCGATGGCGTCGGCCACGCGCCGGTCGCCCAGTGACAGGAGGCCCTGGTAGTACGAGTGCCGTTCAGACTTGATGTTGAAGTAGACGTGATCGAGGTCGTCGACGAGGCCGCGCAGCCGCTCGGTCTTCCGCTCGATCGCCCGGGCGTCGGTCATGGGCAGCCACTGGTAGGTGGTGCCGGGCTTGGGCACGAGCGGATTGACCGAGGCGACAATCCGGCCGGGCGGCCGACCGGACCGGTCGAGCATGCGCGTCCGCAACGCGAGCGTCAGGTCACGGATCGCGACCAGGTCATCGTCCGTTTCCGTCGGGAGCCCGATCATGTAGTAGAGCTTCAGGTTGTCGAAGCCCGTGTCGAAGATGAGCTCGGCCCGATCGAGAATCTGGTCGTTCGTAATCGTCTTGTTGATGACGGCGCGCAGGCGGTCGGACCCGGTCTCGGGGGCGATCGTGAGCGACCGCTCGCCCCCTTCGCGGAGGAGCGAGACGATGGCGGGCGTGAGATCGTCGAGGCGCAGGGACGCCGGGCTGATCGTGTATCCCATGGCCACGAGGCGGCCGAGGATGCGCTCGATCTCCGGGTGGTCGCAGAGCGCGATCGACACGAGACCCACGCGGCTGGCGTGCGGCCGCGCCGCCCCGGCAATCTCGAGGATGCGCGACGCGGCGAACGGACGGACGGGCAGGTAGTTGTAGCCCGCCCAGCAGAAGCGGCAGAGGTTGGCGCAGCCGCGCACCACCTCAACGAGGAGGCGCGATCCGAACTCGGTGTCCGGCGTGAAGATCGAGGTGGCCGGCGGATCGAGCGCCTCGCCGGGCCGGACGGCGGCCTTCCGCACGACGGGCGGCGCGTCCGAGCCGGGCTTGGGCGTGATGGCCGCCACGCGCCCGGGGCCGTCGTACACGACGTCGTACAGGCTCGGGATGTAGAAGCCGGGCGCGTGCGCGAGCCGGGCCAGAAGCCGCTCGCGGTCGCGCCCGCCTTCGTCGGCAAAGGCCTCGACGATCGCGGGGACGAGCCGCTCGGCCTCGCCCGCGGCGATCACGTCGGCAAAGGGCGCGAGGGGTTCCGGGTTGACGAACGTGACGGCGCCGCCGATGACCACGAGCGGATCGCGCGGGTGCCGGCGGACGGCGCGCGCTTCGAGGCCGGCCAGCTCGAGGAGCGTCAGAACGTTCGTGTAGTCCCACTCGAACGACACGGAAAACGCGAACACGTCGAACTGGCCGACCGGAGTCTGCGACTCGATGGTGACGAGCGGCTCCCGGCGTCGGAGCCGGCCGGCCAGCTCCTGCTTGGGCGGCAGGAACACGCGCTCGCAGACGACACGCGCGTCGGCGTTGAACAGGCGGTAGACCGTCTGCAGGCCGAGGTTCGACATGCCCACGAAGTACGTGTTGGGAAACGCCAGGGCCACGCGCAGGCGCCCGCCGTGGGGCTTCCGGACGTAGCCGATTTCGCGGGCGAGCAGATCCAGGGCCTGCCCGCGCGGGTCGCGGGCGGCGGGGTTTCGGGCGGGCGCGGCGGTTCGGCGTTCTCGGGGCACAGCGCCAGGGCGGTCGTCACCTGCCCCCGCCTCGTGCGGCGGCGCGGTCGCGGCGCCTGGTACTGGCGATTGTACCTCCGGCCCGTCAGCTGTCCCGGCGTCGGAGGAACGCGGGCACGTCCAGCCCGTCGTCGGGCCCGTCGGCCGCCGCCAGGACCGGCTTGAAGGCCAGCGCCGGCAGCTCGAGGGCCGGCCGGCGCACGACGGGAATGAGCCCGCCGACGGCGGCCGCGGGCCGATCGGACTCCGGCGTGCGGGCGGACACGAAAGCACGCATGTCCACGGGCGTGGGGAGTGACGTCTGGGCCGCGGGCGACGCGGCCACGCGCGCCTGGTCGAACCCGGTCGCGATGACTGTGATCTTCACCTTGCCGGACATCTTCTGATCGATGACCGCACCGAAGATGATGTTGGCGTCTTCATGCGCCGCGGTGTGAATGATGTCGGACGCCTCACCGACCTCGGTCAGCGTGAGATCGGGGCCGCCAGTGATGTTGATGATGACGCCGCGGGCGCCGTTCACCGACACGTCCTCGAGGAGCGGACTCGAAATGGCCGCCGTCGCCGCCAGGCGCGCGCGGTTCTCGCCCGTCGCGACGCCCGTGCCCATGATCGCCAGGCCCATGCGCGCCATGATCGTGCGCACGTCGGCGAAGTCGAGGTTGATGAGGCCGGGCACGAGGATGAGATCGGAAATTCCCTGAATCGCCTGGCGCAGCACGTCGTCGGCCGTGGCGAACGCGGCCGACATGCTCGTGGCCTTGTCCACCGTGGCGAGCAGGCGCTCGTTCGGGATGACGATCATCGTGTCCACGCTCTCGCCCAGCTCGGCCAGCCCGGTCTCCGCCTGGACGGCGCGCTTGCGGCCTTCGAAGCGGAACGGCCTCGTGACGACGGCAACCGTGAGCGCGCCAATCTGGCTGGCGAGGCTCGCGATGACAGGCGCGGCGCCCGTGCCCGTGCCGCCGCCGAGGCCGGTGGTGACGAACACGAGGTCGGCGCCCGACAGGACCTCGAGCAGCTTGTCGGTGTCCTCGAGGGCGGCCGCGCGGCCGACGGCCGGATCCGCCCCGGCGCCGAGGCCCTTGGTGAGTTCGGCGCCGATCTGGATCTTGCGCGGCGCGGCGTTGTTCACGAGCGCCTGCTGATCGGTGTTGGCCACGATGAACTCGACGTCGGCGATGCCCGTCGCGATCATGCGGTTCACCGCATTGCCGCCGCCGCCGCCCACGCCAATCACCTTGATGCGGGCGCCCGCTTTCGGAAGGTCCTCCTGCAGCAGGATGCGGAGCCTGCCGGGCTTCGTGTCGGACATGTGGCGCGCGTTCATGTGTCGCTCCCTCCGGGGGGTCAGAAGAATTCCTTGAACAGCGTCCGCAGGCGGCCCGTCAGGCGGCCCAGCGCGCCGGCGCCCAGCCGCGTCGGCTCGGCCTGCATGTTGCGGTGCATGTACAGCGCGAGGCCGACCGACGTGGCGAAGCCGGGGTTGTTGACGTGATCGGCCAGGCCGCCGACGCCTTCCGGCGAGGCCCGGCGGACCGGCAGGTCGAAGATCTGCTCGGCGATCTCCGCCATGCCCTCGAGCATGGCGCTCCCGCCCGTGAGGACGAGGCCCGAGTTGAGCGACCGCTCGAACCCGGCGCGGCGGATCTCGTCCCACAGCAAGTGGCAGACCTCTTCGGCGCGCGGCTGCAGGATTTCCGACAGCAGCCGGCGCGCCATCGTCCGCGCGCGAAGGCCCGCGATGCTCGCGACCTCCATCATCTCGTCGGCCGGCACGAGCGATGAGAGCGCGCAGCCCGAGCGCCGCTTCAGCCGCTCCGCATCGGGAATCGGCATGCGCAGGCCCACGGCGATGTCGTTCGTGAAATGGTCGCCGCCGATGGGCAGGACGCCCGTGTGCCAGAGGCTGCCGCGCTCGAAGACGGCAAAGTCCGTCGTGCCGCCGCCGATGTCCACGAGCGCGACGCCCAGCTCCCTTTCGTCCGGCGTGAGAACCGCCTCGCTCGCCGCCAGCTGCTCGAGGACCGTCTCGACCACCTCGACGCCGGCGCGGTTGACGCACGCGATCATGTTCTGCATCGACGACGAGCTGCCGGTGACGACGTGGACGTTGACCTCGAGCCGGCTGCCGGTCATGCCGAGCGGCACGGTCACGCCGTCCTGGTCGTCGACGACGAAGTCCTGCGGGAGGACGTGCAGGATCTCGCGGCCGCCCGGCAGCGCCACCGCGCGGGCGGCTTCGATGGCGCGCTTCACGTCCTCGCGCGTGATCTCGCGGTTCCGCCCCGCCACGGCGACGACGCCGCGGCTGTTGAACGCCTTGACGTGGGCGCCGGACAGCGCGAGCACCACGCTGTCGATCTCGACCCCGGCCGTGAGCTCGGCCTCGTCGAGCGCCTTCTTGATCGCCTCGGCGGCCGAGTCGACGTTGTTGACGACGCCGCGCCGGATGCCCTTCGATTCGGCCAGGCCGATGCCGATGATGTCCAGGCCGCCGTCGTCCATGACCTCGCCCACGATGGCCGACACCGTGGCCGTTCCGACGTCCAGCCCGACCAGGTAGCGTTCCTTGCGCGCCATCAGGGTCATCCTTCCCCGCCGTCCGGTTACTTGCGCCGGCCGGCCTTCGCGACCGGCGGCGCGGGCGGATGCGACGCGCGCACGAACAGCCGCCCGTCGAACCGCAAATCCACGTAATCGATGGCCCGGAACTGATCGCCCAGGGTCGGCACCATCTCCAGGTAGAACTGCAGGCGCTCGGCGAACTGTTCTTCGCCGAGGTGCAGGTAGGCCGCGTCGTCCTCGAGCAGGACGATCGCATTCCGGGGGTTCGCGACGTTCACCTGCGACACGCGCGCGCCGAGGTCCGGGCGGGCGTCGAGCGCGTCGAGCAGGCGCCGCGTGAGCCGGAGCCGGTCGCCATCGACGTCGACCGCGCCATGCGCGGAGGACGACACGAGGCCATCGACCATCGGCAGGTCGAGATCGCGGTACGCGGGGCCGAACTCATCGATGATGGCACCTCGTCCGTCCATGAGGTAGAGCTGCCGGCCGAGCCGCGCGAGCAGCGCGGGCACGCGCTCGACCACGCGGACCTCGATGGTCGTCGGCAGCACGCGCCGGAGCGCGGCGCTCTCAATCCAGGACGACGCGACGAGACGGCTCCGGAACTCCTCGAGATCGACGCGAAGGATGTGGGCGCCGCGGAGCCCGGCCACCAGCGCCTCGACGTCGGCCGCCGACAGGCGCGAGTGGCCCCGAACGGCCATGCGGTCGATCGTGAGGGCCGACGTCGTGAACAGCACGCCCCCGGCGCCGGCGACTACGGCCAGGGCCAGGACGGCCGCGGCGGCCGGCTTCCACAGCCGCGACAGGACGAGACCGGTGCGACGCCGCACCGGCCGGAAGTCGGGCCGGCGGAACCGGCGGTCGGCGGGCGCGGCAATGCCGGCGACGACGGATCGCATGGCTGCGTCGGACGCCGGCCCCCGACGGCTCATCAGGCCTCCCCCGCGGCGGCGTTCACGGCGGGCATCCGCGCCAGTGCCGCCAGAATCCGATCGCCCAGCGCGCCGATCGATCCCGCGCCCAGCGTGATGACCACGTCGCCCGGCCGCGAGAGCCGCGCCACCGCGGCCGGTACGTCCGCGAGATCCCGGACGACGGTCGGGGCCGCCGCGGACCGGCCGACCGCCTCGGCCAGGGCGTCAATCGTCACGCCGGCGATTGGCGCCTCGCCCGCCGCGTAGATGTCCGTGAGAATGACGACGTCGGCCAGGGCCAGCGCCGGGCCGAACTCGTGGAGGAGGTCGCGCGTGCGCGTGTACCGATGCGGCTGGAAGACGGCCACGATCCGCCCGGGGCGGCCGGCCCGCGCCGCCCGCAGCACCGCGGCGACCTCCGCCGGGTGGTGGCCGTAGTCGTCGATGAGCGTGACGCCGCGCGCCGTCCCGCGCGTCTGGTAGCGGCGCTCGACGCCGCGGAACTCGGCGAGGGCGGACGCGATCTGGTCGAACCCGAGGCCCACCTCGAAGCCCACGGCCACGGCCGCCAGCGCGTTCTGCAGGTTGTGCTCGCCCGCCACCTGAAGCGAGAGCCGTCCGGCAACGGCCGCGCCCGCGCCGGACGGCCGCCGGCCGGACACGCGGCACTCGGCCCGCCGGCCGTCGGTCGATGGCGCCTCACCGCGGATGTCGGCGCCCTCGCTGAAGCCGTACGTGATGACCGGACGCGTCAGCCGCGGCAGGAGCGCGGCAACCGGCGGGTCGTCCAGGCACGCGACGACGGCGCCGTAGAAGGGCACGCGGCCTGCAAACTGCACGAAGGCGTCGACGAGTCGCTCGAAGGCCCCGTACGCCTCCAGATGCTCCCGATCGATGTTGGTAATGACCGCGATCGTCGGCGAGAGCGCCAGAAACGACCGATCGCTCTCGTCGGCCTCGGCCACCATGTACTCTCCGCGGCCCAAGCGGGCGTTGCTGCCGAAGGCGCTCAAGCGTCCGCCGATGACGGCGGTCGGGTCCAACCCGGCCCGTTCCAGCATCAGCGCCACCATCGACGTCGTCGTCGTCTTGCCATGCGCGCCGGCGATGGCGATGCCGGTGCGGAGCCGCATCAGCTCCGCCAGCATTTCAGCGCGCGGGATGACCGGCACGTGGCGCCGGCGCGCGTCCACGACCTCGGGGTTGTCGGCGGGGATGGCCGAGGAGACGACCACCACGTCGGCTTCGCCAAGGTGCGCCACGTCGTGGCCAATCCTCACGTCCACGCCGAGCGCGGCCAGCCGGTCCGTCACATCCGAGCGGCGCGCGTCCGACCCGCTGACGCGATAACCGAGGTTGGCCACGAGTTCCGCGATGCCGCTCATGCCGATGCCGCCAACGCCCACGAAGTGCACGTGGCGCGTGCGCCCGAGGCGCAGCCCGGCCCGGTCACGCACGGGCCAGCTCCAGGATCCGGGCGACGATGCGCTGGGCCGCATCCGGCCGGGCGAGCTGGCGCATCGCGCGCCCCATGGCCAGCAGCTGCGCGCGGTCGCCGAAGAGGGCGGCCGCCAGGTCGGCCAGCCGCTCGCCCGAGAGATCGCGCTCGTCAAGCGTGACCGCCGCGCCGGCCTCGACGTACGCGCGGGCGTTCCGGCGCTGGTGATCGTCGGTGGCCGCCGCGAACGGCACGAGGATCGCGGGGCGGCCGACGGCCGCGAGTTCGGCCAGCGTGGTCGCGCCCGCGCGCGACACGACCAGGTCCGCCGCCGCCATTTCGCCGGCGACGTCGTCGAGGAACGGCTCGACGCGAACCATCACGCCGGCCCGCTGGTAGGCGGCCGTCGTCTCGTCGCGATCGCGCCGGCCCGTCTGATGCACGACGTCGAGGCCCGCGAGGCGCCTGACGAGGATCGGCACGGCCGCCGCCACGGCGGTGTTCAGCACGCGGGCGCCCTGCGATCCGCCCAGGACCAGCAGCCGCGGCGGCGCGCCGGGCCCGGCCGCACGGCCGGCGTCGCCGGCAGCCGCCAGGAAACTGGCGCGCACCGGGTTTCCGGAGACGAAGCCGCCGTGGTGAAAGTAGGTCAAGGTCTCCTCATGCGCGACCGCCGCCGCGTCCACGACGCGCGCGAGCAGCCGGTTGGTCAGGCCGGGCGCGACGTTCTGCTCCAGGACCATCGTGCGCACGCCCCGCAGCCGCGCCGCGAGCACCACGGGACCGGAGCTGTACCCGCCGACGCCGACGACCACCTGCGGGCGTCGGGCGGAGATGATCCGCCACGCATCGACGAAGCCGGGCAGGATGAGGAGCGCGCCGCGGAGCCTGAGCGCCCACGACTGGCCCTTCAACCCTGCGCTCCGGACGTAGTCCAGCGGAAACCCCTCGGCCGGCACCACGGTGGCCTCCAGCCCGCGGACCGTGCCGGCAAACGTCACGCGCGCGTCGGGCGCGACCCGACGGATCTCCCGGGCGACCGCCAGGCCCGGGTACACATGACCGCCCGTCCCGCCGCCGGCAATCACGACCGAGAGTCCGGTCACCCGTCTCGCCTCCTTCCCGCCACGGCGCGCCAGTCATCACCCCCGTGCCTCGAGCGATCCCGCGGCCGACGGCGACGCCTGCTGCGAGATGTTCAGCAGGATGGCCACCGCGACCATGTTGACGATCAGCGACGACCCGCCGTTGCTCAGGAACGGCAGCGGAATGCCCTTCGTCGGCAGAAGCCCGACCACCATGCTCACGTTCACGAGCGCCTGGAACGACACCATCATCGTCAGCCCGACCGCGAGGAGCGACCCGAACCGGTCGGGTGCGACGAGCGCGGTCCGCAAGCCTCGCCAGGCGATCACGGCGAAGCAGATGAGCGTGGCCGTCGTGCCCAGCAGGCCGAACTCCTCGCCAATGACGGCAAAGATGAAATCGTTGTGGGCCTCGGGCAGGTAGCTGGCCTTTTGGACGCCGCCCATCAGGCCGCGTCCGATGAGCCCGCCGGAGCCGATCGCCAGGAACGACTGGACCGCCTGGTAGCCGTCGCCAAAGCGATCCGACCACGGGTCGATGAACGCCATGATCCGCCGCCGCCGGTAGGCGGACGTGAGGATGAGGACCATGGCCGCGGGCAGCATCACGAGGACCGAGCCGAAGAGGTACCGGTAGCTGAGCCCCCCGGCAAACACGACGGCCGTCACGACGAGCACGAGCACGGCGGCCGTGCCGAAGTCAGGTTCGCAGACGATCAGCCCCGCGAGGCCCGCGGTGACGATGCCGACGGGCACGAGGGCGTAGGACACGTCGTTCACCCGGTGCATGCGCCGGTCGAGGAGCGCCGCCGCAAAGAAGAGCGCGGCCAGCTTGGCCAGCTCTGAAGGTTGGAACGTCAGGCCGCCGAGTGCGATCCAGCGGTAGGTATGGTTGCGTGGGGGAAAGAAGTAGACGGCGACGAGCGCCAGCGTCGTGACTCCCAGGACCGACCAGATGACGACCGGGCGCCGGAACTGGTGGTAGTCAACGCGCATGAAGGCGAGAAGCAAGAGCACGCCAATGCCGACCCACGCGAGCTGACGGGAGAGGATCTGCGACGAGGACTGCTTGAGCGCAGGCGCCTGGCCGGCCGAGGCGCTGTAGACCATCACCACGCTGGCCCCGACGAGGACGAGGGTGGCCCAGAAGAGAATCTTGTCGGACTTCAGTGTGCGCGCCATGCCCCGCCCTGTCCTGGTGGGCCGGATTACAGTCCGGCCCACCGCCCGCCGAAACGTCGTGTCGCGGCGACCGCCGCCCCAGGATGCCGGCCTCGCGGCCGGCCTCCGGGGGCGCGGCCGTAAGCGCTCAACAGTCATCAGTCGGGATGGGCAAGGACACCAACCTCACGGGCCGGGGCGGCCCGTGTTCCCAGCGGTCGACTCCCCGCCGCCGCACCCGATCTGATGACTGTTGAAGGCTTACGGCTGCCGCACCTCCTCGCGTCCGATTCCCTTCACCGCCTCCTTGAACGCCCGGCCCCGATCGGCGTAGTCCTTGAACATGTCGAAGCTCGCGCACGCCGGCGCGAGGAGCACGACGCCGCCCGGCGCCGCCATCCTCGCGGCCTGCCGGACGGCGTCGGCCATGGACGCCGCATCCGACACGGGCACGAGGTCGCCGAGCGCCGCGTGAATCTGCGGCGCCGCCTCGCCAATCGCAACGACGCCGGTCGCGCGCGCGCGCACGAGATCGCGCAGGTCCTCGAACCGGCCGCCCTTGAACCGGCCGCCCATGATGGCGACGACGCCGCGGTCGAAGCTCTCGAGCGCGCGCCGGGTGGCGGCGATGTTCGTGGCCTTCGAGTCGTTGACGAACTGGACGCCGCCGATCTCGGCCACGCGTTCGAGGGCGTGTTCGAGGCCGCGAAACGCCTCGACGGTGCCGCGCATCACGGCCGGCGGCACGCCGGCGAGCGTGCCCACCGCCACGGCGGCCAGCACGTCGGACAGCAGGTGGCGGCCCGGCAGGCCGACGCTCGCGAGCGGCACGAGCGGCGTGATCTGCGCGCCCGCGCGACGCACGATGGCGCCGTCCTCGACGGTGACGCCTTCGGCCAGCCGGGCCTCGAGCGCGAAGTCGAGCCGGCGCGCGCGGCCGCGCCGCGCGAGCGCCAGCGCCGCCGGGTCGTCGGCGTTGATGACGGCCCAGTCGGCCGGCGTCTGGTTGGCAAACACGCGCGCCTTGGCCGCCGCGTACTCCTCGAACGACGCATGCCGATCGAGATGGTCCGGCGACAGATTGAGGAGCACGGCGATCCACGGATGGAACCTGTCGGTGGTCTCGAGCTGAAAACTGCTCACTTCCACGACATGCAGCGAGTCGGGCGTCGAGGCGGCCACCTGCGCCGAAAGCGCGAGGCCGATGTTCCCGCCAGCCGGCGCGTCAAACCCCGCGTCCTGCAACATCCGCGCGGCCAGCGTCGTCGTCGTCGACTTGCCCTTCGTCCCGGTGATGGCGATCAGGCGGCCGGCCAGCCATCGCGAGGCGAGTTCGATCTCGCCGATGACGGGCACGCCGGCCGCCCGGGCGGCCTGCACGGCGGGCTCCGTCGGCGACACGCCCGGACTGAGCACCACGAGATCCGCCGCCGCAAACAGCGCCGGACGGTGCGCGCCGATTTCGATCGCGATCCCCCGCGCGCGGAGGCCGTCGGTCCCTGCCACGGCCACACGGTCGGTGAGCGTGACGCGCGCGCCTCGATCGGCGAGGAGCTCCGCCGCCGCGCGCCCGCTCAGTCCCGCGCCGGTGACCACGACCTGCCTGTTGTCGACACTGAGGCTCATGACCGTCACCTCAGCTTCAGCGTCGTCAGGCTCATCACGGCGAAGATGACCGCCAGGATCTGAAAGCGCGTGATGATCTTCGGCTCCTTCCAGCCGATGAGCTCGAAGTGATGGTGCAGGGGCGCCATGCGGAACACACGCCTGCCCCGGAACCGGAACGAGAGCACCTGGACGATGACCGACGCGCCTTCGATCACGAAGACGCCGCCGACGATGGGCAGCAGGAGTTCCTGCTTGGTCAGGAGGGCCACCGTCCCGAGCGCCCCGCCGAGGCCGAGCGAGCCGACGTCGCCCATGAAGACGTCGGCCGGATGGGCGTTCCACCAGAGGAACCCGAGGCTCGCCCCGACCAGGGCGCCGCAGACGATCGTCACCTCCGCCGTGGGCGGGAAGTGCACGAGGTCCAGGTACTCGGCGAGCGCGCGGTGGCCCGTGACGTACGCCAGCGCGGTGTACGTCACGGCGGAGACGGCGAAGGTGCTGATCGCCAGCCCGTCCAGGCCGTCCGTCAGGTTGACGGTGTTCGTGGCGGCGACCAGCACGAGCACGCCGAACAGGACGTAGGCCCATCCCAGATCGGGAATGAGGTTCTTGAAGAACGGGAAGATGAGCCGCGTGTTGTACAACTCGGGCTTCTGGGCCGCGAGCTGCAGGAGCGCCACGCCCACCGCTACCGCGACGATCACCTGCGCCGCGAACTTGTACCGGGGGAGCAGGCCGTGATGAGACCGGCGGGTGATCTTGAGGTAGTCGTCGACGAAGCCGATCGCGCCGAAGGCGGCGGTCGCCAGCGTGGCGATCCAGACGTAGGGGTTGGTCAGGTTCGCCCAGAGGAGCGTCCCGAGGATCACGGCCGTCAGGATCAGGACGCCGCCCATGGTCGGCGTCCCCTCCTTGGGCTTGTGCGTGGCGGGGCCGTCCGTGCGGACGATCTGTCCCACCTGAAACGCGCGAAGCCGGCGGATGAACCACGGGCCGAGGAGCAGGCTGAGCGCAAACGCGGTGAGGCTCGCCATGGCCGTGCGAACGGTGATGAACTCGACGAGCCGCAGGGTGTCGAGCTGGTCCCTGAAGGAGACGAGCAGGTGGTACAGCATCAGCCGCCTGCCCCTCCGGCAGCCAGGCTGGCCAGCCGGTCCGCGACGACGTCCATGTGAGTGCCGCGGGATCCTTTGACGAGCACGACATCGCCGGGACCGACGAACGCCGGCACGCGGTCGGCCGCCGCGACGCTGTCGGCAAAGCGATGCACGCGCGCCGGCGCCAGGCCCGCGGCCAGCGCGCCCTCGACCAGGCCGTCGGCGTCCGGGCCGCCGACGACGACGAGGGTGTCCGCCCCGGCCGCCGCGGCCGCACGGCCGCACGCGGCGTGGAGCGCCCGGGCGCCGTCGCCAAGCTCGAGCATCTCGCCCAGGACGGCAATCCGGCGGCCCGCCACGGCGGTCGCCCGGAGCGCCTCGAGCATCGCCTGCACCGCCGCGGGACTGGCGTTGTAGGAGTCGTCCACCAGCGTGGCGCCGTTCGCAAGCGGCGTGGTGGTCCCCCGCCTCGGAATGGGCCGCATCGCGGCGACCCGGGACGCGATGGCCGCGAGCGGCACGGACATGTCCACGGCCAGCGCCACCGCCGCCAGGACGTTCATGAGATGCGCGCGTCCCGGCAGAGACACGTCGAGCCGCAGCGTGCCGCCCGGCGTGTCGATGGTCGCCCCCGTGCCGAGGAGGCCACGATCTTCCACGCGGCTCGCCCGTACGTCGGCCGTGGCCGCTTCGCCGAAGGTGACGACCCGGCCGGACCAGGCCGCGAGGTGCCGCGTCACGAGCGGGTCGTCGGCATTGACGACGGCCACGGCGCCGGGCACGGGCATGTCGAGAATCTCCGCCTTCGCGCGTGCCAGGGCGTCGCGCGACCCGAAGTGGCCGAGGTGCGCGTCGCCCACGTTCAACCACACGCGCACGTCCGGTTCGGCGATGCCGACGAGCGTGAGGATTTCGCCGGCGTGGTTCATGCCGAGCTCCATCACGGCCACGTCCGGAGCGTGGCGCAGCTCGACGAGCGACAGCGGCAGCCCGATGTGGTTGTTCAGGTTCCCGGCGTTGCGCACGACGCGGTAGCGGGCCGACAGGAGGTCGGCGACGATTTCCTTGGTTGTCGTCTTGCCGGCGCTCCCCGTGATGGCAATGACCTTCGCGCCGGACCGTCGCCGGACGTCGCGCCCGAGCGCCTGCAGGGCCCCGAGCGTGTCGTCGACCTGGATGATCGCTGGGGATCCCGCGGCGTCGACGGACCTGGACACCAGCAGACCCGAGGCGCCCCGTTCCAGCGCCTGCGGCACGAACGCGTGCGCGTCGACCCGCGCGCCGCGGATGGCCACGAAGAGCGCCCCGGCGGCCAGCGTCCGCGAATCAATCGCCACGGAGTCGAACGTCCGGTCCGGCGGCCCGGCGACGAGCCGGCCGGCCGTGGCCTGGGCCACCACGCCGGCCGTCAACGCGAAGGCAGCCACGACGCCCGTCACACTCGTCGGGCGCCGCGACGCTCGACGAGCGCCGCATGCGCGACCTCGACGTCATCGAACGCGAGCGTTCGATCGCCGATGATTTGGTACTTCTCATGGCCCTTGCCGGCGATCACGACAAGGTCGCCCGCGCGGGCGGTGCGGATCGCGAGTTCGATGGCCTTGCGCCGGTCTACCTCCGCGGTCCAAGGCGTCGCGGGCCGCTTCGGGGCGCCCGGATCGGCGGCTGGGGCAAGGCCCAGCTTGATTTCGTCGAGGATGCGCAGCGGGTCCTCCGACCGCGGGTTGTCCGAGGTCAGCACCACGTAGTCGCTCAGCCGCGCGGCGACGGCGCCCATGAGCGGCCGCTTCGTGCGATCGCGGTCGCCGCCACACCCGAAGACCGTGATTACCCGGCCCTGTGTCAGTGGCCGCGCCGTCTCGAGCAGGTTCTTCAGCGCATCGTCGGTGTGGGCGTAGTCGACGACCACACGGACGTCGTCGGTCATGGCGGACACGACCTGAAAGCGCCCCGGCACGCGCTCGAGGCGCGCGATGCCTTCCTCGATCGCCACGAGCGGCAGCCCGAGCGCCGTGGCCGCGGCGACGACGCCCAGGATGTTGAACACGTTGGGCCGGCCGACGAGCGGCGATCGGATGGCGACGGCACCCTTCGGCGTGGTCGCCTCGAACGCCAGCCCTTCGAGCGTCGAGTGCACGGCCCGGGCGCCGACGTCCGCGGGCCGGTCCACAGCGTAGGTCACGACGCCCGGCCGGTCGCGGACGAGGTCCGCGCCGCGCGGGTCGTCGAGGTTGATCGCGGACGGCGCGCCCGCGGGCAGCATGTCGAACAGGCGGCGCTTGGCGGCGAAGTACTGCTGCATGTCGCCGTGGAAGTCGAGGTGGTCGCGCGTCAGGTTCGTGAAGATGGCGGCGGCAAACCGCACGCGCGCAACGCGCTGGAGCGCGAGTGCGTGCGACGACACCTCCATGGCGCACGCCCGGCAGCCGCCGTCGGCCATCTCGCGCAGCAGCCTCTGCACGTCGGAGGCCTCCGGCGTCGTGTGCGCGGCGTCCCGCTCGCCCTCGGGACCAGCGGCGACGCGGATCGTCGTGGTGCTCATCCGGCCGCACGGCAGGCCGGCGGCGTCGAACACCGACGCGAGGAGGTAGGTGGTCGTCGTCTTGCCGTTCGTGCCGGTGACGCCCACGACGGTGAGCGCCTCGCTCGGCGCGCCGTAGACGATCGCGGCGAGGTCGGCCAGGGCAAGCCGGGCGTCCGGCGCCGGCAGCCAGGGCACGCCGAGGCCGGCCGGCGCGGCGCCTTCGCCGACCACCGCGACGGCCCCGCGGCGCGCGGCGTCTTTCGCAAAGCGCGCGCCGTCGGTCTTCGCCCCACGAATGGCCACGAAGACCGAGCCGGCGGTGACGGCGCGCGAGTCGTGCGTCACGCCGGTGACGCCGGCCGACGCGCGGCCGGATGCGGCGGGCCCCGCGGCGGCGGCGAGCGCGCGGGACGCGCCAACCAGTGCGCCGAGCGTCATCGCCGGACTCCGGGGGTCGTACCTGGGGTCGTACCTCCTGGGGTCGTACCTTCCACGCCCCGGGCCAGGCGCAGCGCGCCCCAGCCGCCGGCTTCGATCGGCTCCCCCGGCTGGGGTGACTGCTCGACGACAAAGCCGTCGCCGGTCACGCGCGTGGTCAGGCCGGCGCCGTTCAGAATGCGAACCGCCGTCCGGCCGCTCAGGCCACGCACGTCCGGCATCAGCGGCCGGCCGTCGAGGCGTGCCAGCGTGGGTCGCAGCTCGGTCACGGCCACCGGGCGCGCGCGCCCTGCGCTGGCGTCGGCCACGACCACCGCCGGGACCGGGTTGATCGTCGGCGGCACGCCCAGCTCGCGCAGCGCCGCCTCGGCAATCCGCCTGAAGACGGGCGCGGCGACCTTCCCGCCGTAGTACTCGCCGCCGCGCGGCGTGTCGATCACCACCACGATCGTCAGCGCCGGGCGCCGCGAGGGCACGAACCCGACGAACGACGCGTTGAACTCGGTCTCGGAGTACCGGCCGTTCACGACCTTCTTGGCCGTGCCGGTCTTCCCAGCCACCTGGTAGCGCTCGAGCGCGGCCGCGCGGGCCGTGCCCCGCCGCACGACCTCCTCGAGGAGGGACGTGACGGTCGCCGCCGTCTCGGGCAGGATGGCCCGCCGCCGGATGGTCGGCTCGACGACCTGGCGCACGCCGCCCGCAATGGTCGCCCGCACGATCCGCGGCTCGACGAGCAGCCCGCCGTTGGCGATCGCGCTGGTCGCCGCCGCCATCTGCAGCGGGGTCGCGGAGACCTGGTAGCCCATCGACACGGACGCGAGCGCGCTGTCGTCGAGGCGGGCAGCCTCGAAGACGACGCCGCGCGATTCGCCGGCGAAGTCCGGCCCGATCCGCTCGCCGAAGCCGAAGCGGCGCATGTAACGCTCGAGCCGCACGGCGCCGACCCGCTGTCCCGCCTTGACGGCGCCGACGTTGCTCGAATGGACGATCACGTCCTCGAAGGTCGCCAGGCCGAGGCGATGCTCATCGCGGATGACGCGGCCGGGGAAGCGGAGGTAGCCGGGCGTGCAGTCGATGAGGTCCGTCGGCCGGAGCACACCTTCTTCGATCGCGGCCGAGGCCGTGACGATTTTGAACGTCGAGCCGGGCTCGTACACCTCCTGCACGGCGCGATTGCGCGTGTAGTCGTCGGGCACGCGACCGGGCGCGTTCGGGTTGAACGTCGGGTAGCTCGCCAGCGCGTAGATCTCACCGGTCGCGGGATCCATCACGATCGCCGTGCCGCCGCGCGCCTGATGCGCCCGCACGGCCTCCTGAAGCTCGCGCTCCACGACGTGCTGCAGGGCCAGGTCGATCGTCAGCTCGACGGTGGCGCCGGCCGTGGCTTCCTGCTCGACGCGCGTGGCCATGCGCTGCCGGAACACGTCGAACTGCACGAGCATCCGGCCCTCGCGCCCGCGGATGATCGCGTCGAACTTGTGCTCGATCCCGCCAAGGCCCGTGTTGTCGGCGCCGACGTAACCCACGAGATGCGCGGCCAAGGTCCGGCGTGGATACCAGCGCCGGGTGCCCGCCATCAGGTAGACGCCGCGCAGGCCCAACGCGTCGACGGCCGCCACCTGGTTGGGCGTGAGCGTCCGCGCCTTGCGTACTTCGGTCCAGGGCGCGTCGCTGGCAAAGCGCGCCGCCAGATCCCGGCGGTCAGCGGCCGTGCAGTCACCGAGCGCCCGGCAGAGGGCCGCGGCCACGCCGTCGTCGTCCCGAACCTCGCGGGGCGCCGCGCCGATCGACGCGGCGTCTACGGAGTAGGCGAGCAGGCGGCCGCGCCGGTCGACGATGTCCCCGCGCCCGGCGGGCGCTTTGATCAGATCTTCCTGCTGATTGCGTGCGTCGGCGAACAGCCGCTCGTGCTTGAGCACCTGGAGGTTCACGAGCTGGCCCAGCATCGCCGCCGCCCACACGCCCACGAAGGCCAGCAGGATCCCGCTCCGGCGCTTGACGGTCGCCCGCCAGCGCGATTCGAACGCGTCGTCGGGACGGTCGTCCGCCAGCGGATCGAGGCCGAGGCGCGACTTGGCACGCGCGGCGCGGCGGAGCCAATCCGTCATCGCGGCAATCCGTTCGGGCGGGCGTCGGCGACGATCGCGCGGTCGGGCGTGGCGGGCACGACGCGCTCGACGATGATCGTGTCCCGCTCGGTGGGCGACACGAGGTGCAGCTCGCGGCGCGCGCGTCGATCGAGGTCCTGCGGCGCGCGGCGGCTTTCGAGCTCGAGCCGGAGGTGGCGCTGGCGCGCCTCGGCTTCGTCGAGCTGGAGGCGGAGCCCTTCGACCCGGTAGCCGGTGCGCAGCGCCTCGAGCTGGGGCCAGGCCCAGAACAGCACCATCGCCACCACGAGCCCGATGAGCGTCAGCGTCTGGCGGAACTCGCGCCGCTGCTGCTGGTCGACCTCGCGGACGACCGGGTTGTTGCGGATGTCCTTCTTGATCGCGAATTCAAGGTCGATGCTCATGCGGCTCTCTCCGCCACGCGAAGCCGGGCGCTCCGGGCCCGCGGGTTTCGCGCCCGTTCGTCGGGCCCTGGCACGACGGGACGCCGCGTGACCAGCCTCACCGTGCCCTCGTCGGCCATGCGGCGCAACGTGCGCTTCACGATTCGGTCCTCCAGCGAGTGGAACGCAATCACCGCGAGCCGGCTGCCCGGTTCGAGCCGGCCGGCGGCGGCCGGCAGCAGCGCTTCCAGCGCTGCCAGCTCGTCGTTCACCCAGATGCGCAGCGCCTGGAACGTCCGTGTCGCCGGGTCGAGGCGCGACCACCGACCCCGCCCGGCCGCTCGGCGCACCGCGGCCGCCAGATCCGCCGTGGTCTCGAGCGCTCCGCGATCCCGCGCCCGGACGATCGCGCGCGCCACCTGCCGGGCGTGCCGTTCCTCGCCGAACCGTCGCACCACGTCCGCCAGCTCTCCTTCGTTGACGTCCGCCAGCCGGCGCCCCAAGGACTCGCCCTGCGACGGGTCCATGCGCATGTCGAGCGGGCCTGCCTGCCGGAAGCTGAAACCACGCGCCGCGTCATCGAACTGCGCGGACGACGCGCCGAGATCGGCCACGACGCCCTGCACGCGCCCGACGCCGGCCCGGTCGAGCACCTCGTCCAGGTGCCGGTACTCGGCGTGCACCAGCACGACGCGATCACCTTTCGCAGCCAGCCGCCGGCGCGTCCGGTCCAGCGCCGCACGGTCGCGATCGATCCCGATCACCCGGCCGGCACCCGCATCGAGCAACGCCGCCGTGTGCCCTCCCAGCCCGACCGTCGCGTCGACATACACGCCGTCCGGCCGGGGCTGGAGGAACATCACGACCTCCGACGTCAGAACGGGCTCGTGCCCCGCCTCAGATCCCGTGCTCGGCGAGCGCTCGGGCGTCGTCATCCGTGAACGGCTCGCGCTGCAGCTTGGCCAGGAACCGATCGTGGTTCCACACCTCGAGGTACTCCACCTGGCCGAGCACGTCGACGTCGCCACTCATGCCCGCGGCCTCGCGCAGCCGCGCGGGGATGAGCACGCGTCCCTGCCCGTCGAACTCGCTCGCCTGCCCGTAGTAGCTGACGCGGTCGAGGTACTTGAGGCGTGCCGGGTGCGTGCTGGGCATGCGGGCCAGGCGCTCTTCGAGCGCCTTCCACGCCGCCATCGGAAACACGCGCACGGAGTCGCCGCTGAGACTGGTGAGGTAGACCGACGTGCCGTGCCGGTGCTCGACGAGCTCCCGGAAGGCGTTAGGGATTTTGAGCCGCCCCTTGCTGTCGATCTTGGCGGGATAGCTTCCGCGAAGCACAACTACTCCACTTTGCTCCAAATAAGTCCACGCGATGGTAGAGGTACGTCCCGAGGCTGTCAACCGCAAAGTACAGCGTCTAGACTACTTATGTTTTTATTTCGCCGGAGAACAAACGCCGAAAACTTGAAGGCCCGTGCTACCATGCGGCGCGCCTCATGCTGCGCGCCGGGCTGATTGGCCTTCCCTCGGCCGGAAAAACGACGTTGTTCCAACTGCTGACGAGCGCGCGGGAGGCGCAGCGCTCCTCCGGACGGAGCGAGGCGCACGTCGGGGTTTCGCGCGTGCCCGACGACCGGCTGGACCGCCTGACCGCCCTGTTTCAGCCCAAGAAGAAAGTCCCGGCCACGGTCGAGTTGGCCGACATGGCGGCCGGCGGTCGGACCGCCGCGCTCCTGGACGTCGCGGCATTCCGCCACGCCGATGCGCTGCTCCACGTCATCCGCGCGTTCCGAGACCCGGCCGTCGCGCATCCGCGGGGCGCGGTGAACCCGAGCCGCGATGCGCGGTCGATCGAGGACGAGTTGATCCTGGCGGATCTCGGCGTGGTGGAGCGCCGCCTCGACCGGCTGGCGAAGGACCTGAAGAAAGCCCCGACGCCGGAACTCAAGAAGGAGCGGGATCTCCTGGCCGCCGCGCGCGCGTGGCTCGCGGGCGGCCGCGCGCTCCGCACGATGGGACGTACGGGCGACGACGCCCGCCGGCTGCGCGGGTTTCAGTTCCTGTCGGCCAAGCCGCTGCTCCTGGTGGTCAATCTCGACGAGCGCGAGGCCCGGCGCGCCGAGGCCGCGCTGCCCGACGAGACGCTCGCCGGGTTTCTCGAGGACACGGCCGCGCGCGCCGTCGGCGTCTGCGCGCGGATCGAGCTCGAGATTTCGCGGCTCGATACCGCCGACGCGGCGGTGTTCATGCGCGATCTCGGGCTGACCCAGTCAGGCCTCGATCGCGTCATTCGTGCCGCCTACGACCTCCTGGGCTACCTGTCGTTCTTTACGGTCGGCGACAATGAGTGCCGGGCCTGGTCGATTCCGCGGGGCACGCCGGCGCAGGCCGCGGCGGGGGCGATTCACACGGATCTCGAGCGCGGTTTCATTCGCGCGGAGGTCGTGCCGTGGGACCGTCTCGTCGCGCGAGGCTCGCTCGCGGCGTGTCGCGATCACGGCGAGCTGCGGCTCGAAGGCAAGGACTACCCCGTGGCCGACGGCGACGTCGTGACGATTCGGCACGCGACCTGAGGAGTCATGGCCAAGACGGTGCTCGTCTGCGAGGCGCAGGTTCCGTTCGTGCACGGCGGGGCCGAGGCGCACGTGCGCGAGCTCGTCCGGCAGCTCCGGCTGCACGGCCACACGGCCGAGCTCGTGAGCGTGCCGTTCAAGTGGAATCCGAAGCGCGAGATCCTGGCGCACGCGGCGGCGTGGCGGCTGCTGGACCTCGGCGAATCGAACGGCCGGCCGGTGGACGTGGTCATTGCGACCAAGTTTCCGACGTATTGCGTCCGCCACCCGCACAAGGTGGCCTGGCTCATCCACCAGTACCGCGCCGCCTACGAGCTGGCCGGCACGCCGTACAGCGACTTCGAGCACACGGAAGAGGATGTCGCCGTGCGCGAGCGCCTGATCGCGCTCGACATCGAGATGCTCTCGGAATGCCGGCGGCGGTTCGCCAACGCGGCCAATACGGCGGCGCGCGCGGCGCGCTTCAACGGCCTGACCTTCGAACCCCTCTACCATCCCCCGCGGCTGGCCGACCGGTTGCGCGCGGGCCCCGCCGGCTCGTACGTGCTCGCCGTCAGCCGGCTCGAAACGGTCAAGCGCATCGACCTGGCCATCCGCGCGATGGCGCACGCGCCGGCGGGCCTGTCGCTCGAGATCGTCGGCGTCGGAACGCATCGCGCCGCACTCGAGGCCCTCACGGCCTCGCTCGGGCTCGGCCCGCGCGTCCGCTTCCGCGGCGAGGTGACCGACGATGAAATCATCGACCTCTACGCAGGGGCGCTCGGGGTAATCTTTCCGCCGTACGATGAGGACTTCGGGTACGTGACGCTCGAGGCGTTTCTGGCGAGGAAGCCCGTCGTGACGACGTCGGACGCCGGCGGCCCGACGGAATTCGTGGAGGACGGCGTCAACGGCTGGGTCACCGCCCCGGACCCGGCCGCCATCGGCGACGCCCTTGCGCGGCTCGAGCGGGATCGGGCGCGGGCCGTCCGCCTGGGCGAGGCCGGATACGAACGGGCACGCCGGATCACGTGGGCGGGCGTGGTCGAGAAGCTCGTCGGCTGAACGGGGCCCGCGGGCGGGCCATCGGCGCATGACAACACTCGTGATTCAGATCCCGTGCCTGAACGAGGCGGCGACCCTGCCGGCCACGCTCGCCGACCTGCCCCGGAGCATCCCGGGCATCGACGCCATCGCCATCGTCGTGATCGACGACGGATCGACGGACAACACGGCGGCGGTGGCCCGTGCGCACGGCGTGCGGCACGTCGTCCGGTTCCGGCGGCGGAAGGGCCTCGCCGCGGCCTTCACCGCCGGGATCGACGCGTCGCTGCGGCTTGGCGCGGACTTCATCGTCAACACGGACGCCGACAATCAGTACTCGGGCAAGGACATCGTCCGGCTCGTCGAGCCGCTGCTGCGCGGCGAGGCGGACATCGTGATCGGCGACCGGAACATCCGGGATTTGCGGCACATGTCGTGGCCCAGAAAGTTGCTGCAGCGGACCGGAAGTTGGACCGTGCGCCGGCTGTCCGGCACGGCGGTACCGGACGCGACCAGCGGATTCCGCGCCTACACGCGCGAGGCGGCGTTGCGCATGTCCATCGTGTCGGACTTTTCCTACACCCTCGAGTCGATCATCCAGGCCGGCAAGAACCGGATGGCCATCGCGCACGTCGAGGTGGGCACGAACCCCCGAACCCGGCCCTCACGCCTGTTCGACAGCGTGCTCTCGTACATCAAGCGATCGGCCGCGACCATCGTGCGCGTGTACGCGATGTACGAGCCGCTGAAGGTCTTCACGTACATCGGATCGATCGTCTTCCTCGCGGGTTTCGCGATGGGGCTGCGATCCCTCTATTTCTATTTCACGGGGTCGTTCGACCCGGGCAAGGTCCAGTCGCTCATCCTCTCCGCGGTGCTGATGATCGTCGGCTTTCAGGTCATCCTGATCGGGCTGCTCGCCGACGTGATCTCCGGGACCCGGAAGCTGCTCGAGGATCTGCTGTACCGCGTGCGGTCGATGGAGCTCGGGGCGCGCCGCGATCGGCCGAGCGGCGCCGACACCAGGGACGAGTAGATGGCCGACCTGCGCGAGGTCTCGATCGTCATCCCCGCCTGCAACGAGGCGGCCGCCATCGGCGGCGTCGTCGGCGGGCTCGTGGCCCAGGGGCCGTGGCGCGAGATCATCGTAATCGACGACGGGTCGACCGACGACACGGCGGCTCGCGCCGGAGCGGCCGGCGCGCACGTCATCCGGCATCCGTACACCAAGGGCAACGGCGCGGCCGTGAAAAGCGGCATCCGGCACGCCTCCGGCGCGTTCGTCCTGATCGTCGACGGCGACGGCCAGCATCGGCCCGAGGACGCCCCGCGGATCGTCGCGCGCCTGGGCGAGTACGACCTCGTCGTCGGCGCGCGGTCCGGACACTCGCAGGCGACCATGACGCGGCGGCTCGGCAACTGGTGCCTGAACCGGCTGGCCGGGTACCTGACCGAGCGCAAGGTCCCGGACCTGACCTCGGGCTTTCGAGCAGCCCGTCGCGCGCACCTCGTCGAGTTCCTGCACCTGCTGCCGAACGGCTTCTCCACGCCGGCCACGACGACGCTGGCGTTTGTGCGCGCAGGCTACAATGTGGCTTTCGAACCCGTCGAGGCGCGTCAGCGCGCGGGCACGTCCAAGATCCGCCTGTCGAAGGACGGGCCGAAGTTCTTCCTGATCGTCCTGCGCGTGGTGACCATCTTCAGTCCCCTGCGCGTCTTCCTGCCCGTCGCCGGCTCGTCGCTGGCGTCGGGCCTCGCCTACGGCGCCTGGACCGTGTGGCACAGCGGCAGGATTGCCAACGGCGCGGTGATTCTGATCATGTTCGCCGTCGTCGTGCTCCTCGTCGGGCTGGTCTCGGAGCAAATCTCGGCGCTGCGGTTCGATGGACGGGAATAGGCGCCCGGCTTCGCTGATCCTGGCCGCGGCGACGCTCGGGCTGGTGCTCAGGCTGGCCTTCGCCTTCGGCTACTGGGTCGGCGAGCCGCTGACGCGGGACGAGCAGGAGTATCTGTCGCTCGCGCGGAGCCTCGCCGCGGGCCGCGGGTTCGTCGCCGACAAGGCGGAGTCCGGCCCGGGCGATCCGTTCGGCCGCGCGCCCGGCTACCCGGCCTTTCTCGCCCTCACGGGCGGCGGCCGTGCGGCCCCGGGGCAGGTGCCGGCCTCGGTGCAGATCGCGCAGGCGGTCGTGGGCGCCGCCGGCGTCCTCGTACTCGCCACGCTGGCGGGCCGGCTGGCGGGGCCGCGCGCGGCTGTCGCCGCGGCTGTGCTCGGCGCGGTCCATCCGCCGCTCGTGGCGCTTGGCGCGCGCGCGTTCTCCGAGGCCGTCTTCTGGCCGCTCGGCCTGGCCGTGGCGTGGGCGTTCAACCGCATGCTCGACGCGCCGTCGCGCGCGGCCCCGCGCCTCGGGCTGGCCTGCGGCGTCCTCACGGGCGTCGGCGTGCTCGTACGTCCCGCCTTGCTGATGTTCCTGCCGCTCGCGACGGCGTGGCTCCTCTGGCGGCGCCGGCCCGGCGCCGCGCTCGCCTGCCTGGTCGGGGCCGCCCTCGTGGTGGGCCCCTGGACCGCGCGCACCTACGCGCATTACGGACGGCTCGTGCTCGTGGCCACCGAGGGCGGCGTGACGTTCTGGACCGGGAACCACGCGCTCGCGAAGGGCGACGGCGACCTGGCGGCCAACCCGGATCTGGCGCGCGCCCGACTGGCGCTCCGCCGCGAGCACGCCGGCCTCAGCGAGGAGGCGATGGAGCCGGTGTACTACCGCGCCGCGCTCGACTGGATGCGATCGGACCCGCTCGCCTGGATTGGCCTCGAGGTGCGCAAGGTCTTTTATGTCGTCGTGCCGGTCGGACCCTCGTACACCGCGCACTCCACGCGGTACTACGCGGCGTCAGCCCTCCCCTATCTCGGCATCCTGGTGCTCGCCGGAATCGGGCTCTGGCGGGCCGGCCCGGCCCGCGGACGCCTCGCCGGCCTCTGGCTGCTCGTCGCGTCGGCCGTGATCACGTGTCTCGTGTTTTTTCCATCCGAGCGGTTCAGAATCCCGGTAATCGATCCGGCGTTGATCGTCGCGGCCGGCGCCGTGTGGGCCCGGCGGCGGCCGGCGGGGCCCGACGCGTGACGGTTCTCATCGTCCTGCCCACGTACAACGAGCGGGCCACTATCGAGCGCGTGGCGGAGGGCATCCTTCGGCACGAGTGGACGCGGCTGCTGGTGGTTGATGACGCGTCGCCGGACGGGACCGCGCAGGCCGCGGTGAGCGTGGGCGAACGGTTCCCCGGGCGGCTCGACGTCTTGCGGCGCGATGGCCCGCGCGGCCTGGGCCTGGCCTACGTCGAGGGGCTCGGCCGCGCGCTCGCGACCGGGGCCGAGGGGATCGGCCAGATGGATGCGGACCTGTCGCATGATCCGGGACACCTGCCGGCGCTCAGGGCCTCGCTCGAGCGCCACGATCTGGTGATCGGATCGCGGTACGTGGAGGGCGGTGGCGTCGTGAACTGGCCGGCGCATCGCGTTGCGCTCAGCGCGTTCGCCAACCGGTACATTCGCGTCATCACGGGCCTCGAGCCGCGCGACTGCACGAGCGGGTACCGGATGTGGCGGCGCGCCGCGCTCGCCGGCCTGCCGCTCGCCAACGCGCGCGCCAACGGCTACGCCTTTCTCACGGAAATGCTCTACCAGGCCGCGCGACAGGGCTGCCGGATCGCGGAGGTGCCCATCACGTTCGTCGAGCGCCAGGAGGGCTACTCGAAGGTGTCGAATCGCGTGCTCGCCGAGTCGCTCCTGATGCCCTGGCGGCTCGTGCTGCGCGGCGGTCGTCTGCGGCGGGGAGCCCAAGGCCGCTAATCATGCGCCATGCGGTCGTCCTGATCACGACGTCGTATCCGCGCTTTCCGGGCGACGGGGTCGGCAGCTTCATGGAGCCGATCGCCAAGGGACTCGTCGCGCGGGGCCACGCCGTTCATGTGGTCGCGCCCTGGCATCCGGCGGTGATGCGGGGCGCGGTGGAAGACGGCGTGCACTTTCATTTCTTCAAGTACGCGCCGACGGCGTCCCTGTCCGTCTTCGGCTATGCGATCGGCCTGCAGGCCGACACGGCGCTCAAGCCGGCGGCGTGGGCCGTGGCGCCTCTCGCCGTGGTATCCGGCTGGCGGACGGCGCGCCGGGTGGCCGCGCAAATCACGGCGACCGTGATACACGCGCACTGGGTGATTCCAGGCGGCGTGCTGGGGGCGCTCGCGCGCGGACGCCGCCCGCTCGTCGTCAGCGCGCATGGGTCGGACGTGTTCGTGGCCGAACGTGTCGGCCTGGCGCGGCAGGCCGCCCGGGCCGTGCTCCGACGGGCCGCATGGGTCACGGCGTGCAGCGATGACCTGCGCCAGCGCGCGGTCGCGCTCGGCGCGCCGCCAGACCGGATCGAGACGGTGCCCTACGGCGTCGACACCACGCGCTTTGCGCCGAACGCCGTGGCCCGGCAGGCCGTTCGGGCCCGCCTGGGCGTCGGCGAGACGCCGCTCGTCGTGGCGGCCGGCCGTCTCGTGAGCAAGAAGGGATTCGAGTACCTCGTGGACGCCGCGGCGGCACTCCACCGTCGCCATCCCGCCATTCGGGTCGCGATTGCCGGCGAAGGGGACCTGGCCGGCGAGCTGGCCGCGCGGGCGGCCGGCACTCCGGCGCTCCTCTTCCTCGGGCGCCAGGATCAGGACGAGATCGCGCGGCTGGCCGCCGCAGCCGATGTCGTGGTGGTGCCGTCGGTCCGCGACGCGGCCGGCAACGTCGACGGTCTGCCCAACATCGCGCTCGAAGCGATGGCGACGGCCACGCCGGTCGTCGCCACGCGCGTCGGCGGCCTGCCGCAGGCCATCGAGGACGGGGTCAGCGGCCGGCTCGTGCCGGAAAAGGACGCGGGCGCGCTGGCTTCGGCAATCGCCGCGCTGGTCGAGGATCCGGCGGCGGCGCGCGCGCTCGGCGCCGCGGGACGTCGGAGGGTCGAGCGCGATTTCACCTGGACGGCCGTCGCCGGGCGTTTCGAAGCGGCGTACGACCGGGCGCGTGGTACAACCTGACCCATGAGCGGCGAGCACCGCGCCTTCTATCGCGGCCGGCGGGTGCTGGTGACCGGCGGATTGGGGTTTATCGGATCGACGCTCGCCCGCCAGCTCGTCGAGCTGGGCGCCGACGTCCACGTCGTGGACGCCCTCATACCCGAGTACGGCGGCAACCGGTTCAACCTGGCCGGTGTGGAAGAACGCCTGACGGTGACGATTGCCGACATCCGCGATGGCGCGGCCATGCGTGCGGCCGCGGCGGACCAGGACGTCATCTTCAACCTGGCGGGCCAGGTCAGTCACATCGACAGCCTGCAGGATCCGCACACGGATCTCGACATCAACGCTCGCGGCCACCTCGTGCTGCTCGAGGCCTGCCGCGCCGTCAACCCGGCGGCCAAGATCGTCTACGCCGGCACGCGACAGATCTACGGCCGGCCCGATCGGCTGCCGGTCGACGAGTCGCACGTGGTCCGGCCGACCGACGTGAACGGCGTCAGCAAGGCGGCCGGCGAGGCCCTTCACCTCGTCTACAACAGCATCTTCGGGCTGCGGAGCTGTTCGTTGCGGCTGACGAACGTCTACGGCCCCCGGCAGCTCATTCGCCACAGCCGGCAGGGATTCATCGGCTGGTTCATCCGGCGGGCGCTCGAGGGCGTGGAGATTCAGATTTACGGCGACGGGTCGCAGGTCCGCGACTTCGTCTACGTCGACGATGCGGCCGACGCGTTCCTCCGGGCGGGCGCGCGCGACGCCGTCAACGGCGGCGTGTTCAACGTCGGCGGCCACGAGCCGATCGCGCACCGCGAGCTCGTCCAGCTCCTGCTCGAGGAGGCCGGCCGCGGGTCGCTGCGCTACGTCGAGTGGCCTGAAGACAAGCGGCGCATCGACATCGGATCGTTCTATTCGGACTGGTCCAAGTTCGAGCGCGCGACGGGCTGGCAGCCCACCGTGGACCTGCGGGCCGGCCTGCGCCGGACGCTGGCCTACTACCGCGCGCACCTGGCCCAGTACGTGGAGCGCGACCAGCGGCCGACGGCATGAGCGCGCGCGTGCCGTTCATGTCGCTCGTGCCCGGCCCGGACGCCGCCGACGTCCGCGAAGCCATCGAGCGCGTCGTCGGCCGCGGGTGGTTCATCCTCGGACCGGAGGTCGAGGCGTTCGAGGCCGAGTTTGCGGCCGTGTCCGGCGCGCGGTACGCGGTGGGGGTCGCCTCGGGCACCGATGCGCTCGCGCTGTCGATCCGGGCGGCGGGCATCGGACCGGGCGACGAAGTCATCACGGCGCCGCTCTCGGCTGCGTTCTCGGCGCTGGCGATCATGATGGCCGGCGCGACACCGGTGTTCGCCGACATCGATTCGGAGCGGTTGACGCTCGATCCGGCGGCCGTCGAGGCGGCCGTGACGCCGAGGACCGCTGCCATCCTGCCCGTGCATCTGTACGGCCAGCCGGCGGATATGGCGGCCCTGGACGCCGTCGCGAGACGGCACGACCTGGCGGTCATCGAGGATGCGTGCCAGGCGCACCGGGCGACGTCCGCGGGCCGGCCGATCGGCACGTTCGGCCTGGCCGGCGCCTTCAGCTTCTATCCCACGAAGAATCTCGGCGCGCTTGGCGACGCGGGCGCGGTGATCACGAATGACGAGGCGCTCGCCGCGCGCCTCCGCCGGCTGCGCAACGGCGGCCAGACCGATCGCTACCATCACGTGGAGTTCGGCGTGAACAGCCGGCTCGATGAGCTGCAGGCGGCCGTCCTGCGCGCGAGGCTGCCGTGGCTCGCCGGCTGGACGGCCCGCCGCCGGGCCATGGCCGCGCGCTACCGCCGCAGCCTGACGGACGCGCCCGTCGCCGTGCCGCCCGAGCGCGATCCCGGTCACGTGTATCACCTGTTTCCGATCCGGACGTCGCGGCGCGACGCGCTGCAGGCGCATCTCACCAAGCGCGGCATCGGCACGCTGGTGCATTACCCGGTGACGATCCCGCGACAGCCGGCGTTCCGCGTGCTCGCGTCGGCCCCGTGTCCCGTCGCGGATCACGTCGCCGCGGAAGTCTGCTCGCTGCCGCTCCACGCCCACCTCGCGGACGCCGATGTGGACTACGTCGCCGCTGCCATTCAGGCGTGGGGATGATCCTGACTGCGGCGGCCGTCGGCGTTGTCGCCATCCTGCCCGGCGCCGTGCTGTTTCGCCTGCCGGTGCTGGATCGGGCCCGGCGGGCGAGCCTGCCGGCCGAGGAGCGCCTGTTCTGGCAGATCGTGATCAGCCTTGCGTGGTCGATCGCGGTCGTTCTGGCGCTCGCGGCGCTGGGCGCGTACCGGTTCGACCGGCTCGTGGTGGCCAACCTCAGCCTCGTGATCGTGGCGGTTGCCCTCGCGCGCGGCCGTCTCTGGTACGCCGGGGGCGCCGCCCGCGTGTCGGCCACCGCGCTCGTGCCGCTCGCGCTGGTCGGCCTGGCCGCGGCGCGATTCTTCCCCTCGTCGGAATACATCATCGGCGGCAAGGACCCGGGCGGCTACGTCAACCAGGGGGTGCTCATCTCCACGCGCGGTTCGCTCGTCGTGCGCGAGCCCGAAGTGGCCGCGCTGACGCTCCCCACGCGCACGCTCTTCTTCAATTCGCACGAACGGGAGGAGTACTTCGACAACCGCTTCATGGGCTTCTTCCTGCAGGACCCGGACACGGGCCAGGTCGTGGGCCAGATGCCGCACCTCTTTCCGGCGTCGATCGCGATCGCGTACGACCTTGGAGGCGTGCGCGGCGGGTTGAGCACGGTCGGGCTCTGGGCCGTGCTCGGCGTCCTGGCCGTGTATTTCGTCGGCGCGCGCATCCTGGGGCGTCCGGCCGCGTTTGCGGCCAGCGTGCTTCTCCCGCTCAACCTGATTGAAGTCTGGTTCGCGCGCTACCCGAACGCCGAGGTCGTCATCCAGGCTCTGCTCTTTGCAGCGCTCCTGGCGCTCGCGCGAGCCCATCAGGACGGCGACCCGTTCTTTTCGCCGGTGGCCGGCGTGCTGGGCGGCCTCCTGATCTTCACGCACATTCAGGCGCTCTTGGCCCTGTCGGCCATCGGCGCGGCCGTCGCCCTCGCCTGGATCGTCGATGGCCGCCGGATGCGCCTCGCGTTTCTCGCGCCGCTTGCGGCCGGAGCGGTCCTCGGCTGGGTGTACTGGTCGGGCCCGATGCGGGCGTCGTTCTGGCGCCCGCTCACGTACCTGCGCAACCTACCGGGCGGCGCCGTCACCGCCGCTATCGTCATCGGCCTGGCGGCCCTGGGCTTGGCGCTCTGGCTCAGGCGCTCGGGTGCGAGTCGCGTGCGCGCGGCGATTCCCGTCGGCCTCTCGGCGGCCCTCGCGGTGCTTGCGGTGTACGCCTGGTGGCTGCGAGCACCGGGCGGCAAGCTGACCGACTGGGACGCCGCGGCGCTTCGCACGTTTGTCGACGTGTACGCGCTGCCCCTCGGCATGATCGCGGCGCTCGCGGGCCTCATCACCGTCGTGCCGCGGCGATTCTGGCGCGATCCGGCCTTCGTGCTCACCGGCGCCGCCTTCGCCGTTTTCCTCTTCTACAAGCTGCAGGTCGTCCCCGAGCACCTCTGGCTGGCCCGTCGCTTCCTGCCGGTGATCCTGCCGTCGACGCTGCTTCTGGCCGCGGCGGCCGCCCTCGGCACGTGGGACCAGCGCCCGCGCGGGCCGCAGGTCGTGCGTGCGATCCTCGGCGCGATCGTGCTGATCGTGCTCGGCCAGCAGTACCGGATCCAGGCCGCGCCGGTCGTGCCGCATGTCGAGTTCAAGGGCGTCGTCGCGCACGTGGACGATCTGGCCAGGCGGTTCACCGATCGCGACCTCGTGATTGTCGAATCGCGCGACGCGAGCGACGTGCACGTACTGGCCGTGCCGCTCGCCTACATGCACGGCCGGCGCGTGCTGTGGCTCGAAAACGCCGTGCCGGACAAGGCGCTGTTCGAGGCGTTTCTCGCCGATGCCCTGCGCCGCTACGATCGTGTGTTCTTTCTCGGCGGCGGCGGCACGGACCTCATCTCGCCGGCCGTTCGCGCGACGCCGGTCACGTACGTCCAGCTCCACGCGCCGTCGTTCCTCGTGACGCCGTGGAACGACTACCGGGCGGGCATTCGTCCGTACAAGTTCGACTACAGCCTCTACCGGCTCGAACGCGGGCCGACGACGTCGGGGGGATTCGCGCTGGACATCGGCTTCGAGGATGACCTCTCCGTCGTCCGTTTCGGCGACAAGGAGATGACCGACGGCAGGACGTTCCGGTGGACCAGCCCGCAGTCGTTCGTGTCCGTGCGCGGCCTGACCGGGCGCGAGCGCGAGATCGCGCTCGTGATGCACGACGGCGGCCGGCCCGCCGCAGCCGCTCCGGCGTCGGTGGAGGTGTTTCTGGGCGAGGTGCCGCTCGGCCGCATCGCGGTGGGCTCAGGTTTCCGGGAGTACGTCCGGCCGGTGACGCCAGCCGCCCTCCAGGCGGCCCTGGCGGCGCCGGGCCGCCAGATCCGCCTCGTGTCCAGCACGTGGAAGCCGAGCGCCTACGACGACAGCCCGGACAGGCGCGACCTGGGCGTCATGGTGGATCGAGTCGAGATACGCTGATCGGCGTCGATGGCGCGGCTGCACATCTACGACCCCACGGAGCGGGCGCTTGTCACCGCGGCCGACGCGCTCGTCGCGCCGCTCGCCTGGATCCGCCGGCGGGCAGCCGCCGACCGGCCGGTCCAGCGCGTCCTCCTGCTCAGGCTCGAGCGTATCGGCGACCTGCTCATGGTGCTGGACGCCATCCGGGACGCGCGGGCGGCGTGGCCGGACGCCACGATCGATCTCGCCGTGGGCTCCTGGAACGAATCGCTCGCCCGGCTGATTCCGGAGATCTCGGGCCTGGAGATCGCGGATGCGCCGTGGCTGGCGCGCGAGGCGGGCGGATCGTGGCGCGGACTCCTCCGGCAGGCCCGGCGGTGGCGCGCGACGCGCTACGACCTCGCGATCAACTTCGAGCCCGACATCCGCAGCAACCTCGTGGCGTGGCTGTCCGGCGCGCCGCGGCGGGTCGGCTACTGGACCGGCGGCGGCGGCGCGTTTCTGACCGACGCGCGCGCGTATCGGACGACGTCGCACGTGTCGGAGAATGCGCGGCGCCTGGTCGCACGGGCGGCCCGTCGTGAGGTACCCGCGGCGGTCACGCGCGCCCGCCTCGCGCCTCCGGCCGACGCCGTGGCGCGCGCCGAGGCCCTGCTGGCCGGCGCACGGCGTCCTCTCGTCGGCGTGCACGCGAGCGGCGGCCGCGAGTCGAAGCAGTGGCACCTGGATCGGTTCGCCGCCGTGGGTCGGCGCCTCGCTCAATTGCGGAGCGCCACAATCGTCCTGACGGGATCGCCGGCCGACCGGGCGCTCGTGGACGAAGTCCGCGGCGGCCTCGGCGACGTCCCCGTCGTCGACGCGGCGGGCGGTCTCGACCTGCCGGCGCTCGCGGCGCTGCTCGGCCGGCTCGACGTCTTCATCACGGGCGACACGGGCCCGATGCACCTGGCCGCGGCCATGGGCGCGCCCGTCGTGGCGCTCTTCGGGCCGTCCCGGGTGGAGCGGTACGGTCCGCGCGCCGATCGGCAGCGCATCCTGCGCGTCGATCTGTGGTGCAGTCCGTGCGGGCGCGTGCGGCTCCCGCCCGAGCGCTGCCGCGGGCACGTCCCTGACTGCATGGATGCCATCCAGGTCGATCCCGTGGTCGCGGCCGCGATCGAGCTTCTCACGCCATGACACGCGCCAGCGTGACGTGCATCTCCCGGGATGGCCGGACACTCGCGACCGATCTCGACGCGCTGCTCTTGCCCGAACTCCGCGAGCAGGCCCGCGCCGGCGCCAACGCGTGGATCAAGCGGCTCCGGCTCGTCCGCTACGACGGCCTGTCGATGCGCGACCGGTTCACGTACCGCGGGGACTCCCTGTGGTGGTTCACGGAACTTTACCTGCACAAGACCCGCCGGCTCGACGCCGCGATGTCGACGGTGCTGGCCCTCGGCGCCGCGATCGAGCGTCATGAGCCCGCCCGGCTCGTGGTCGCCTCGGCCGACCCGGTCGTCGGCCACGCGGCCCGGGCGTTCGGTGACGCGCGCAGAATCCCGGTCGAGGTCGAGGGCCCGTCCAATGTTTCTCACGGGCGCCGGGACGCCTGGTCGAGCTACCTCATCGGACTCACGGCCCGGCTGCCGCGCTGGCGTCCGACGGGCCCCGCGCCCGCGCCGCGGCCCGCCGTCGCCGCCTTCGTTCACACGGCGTTCTGGAAGCCGGCTGACGGCGAGGCGGGCGCGGGGCAGGAGACGTACATCGGTCCGGTGCTCGAAGCCGTCGCGGAGAAGGTGGGCGCGGCGGGTCTGTCCGTTGTCGGCGTCGGGCCGCGGCGCAACTTTCGAGCGCGTCGCTGGTGGGATCCGATCACGCGGGCCGGCGCGGTGCCGGCGTCGATCGCGCCGATCGAGCGCCTCGCGCCCGCGCGCGCGTTGCGCGAGGCCGTCGATCTCTGGCGCCGGCGTGCCGCCCTGTCCGCCGCCGTGACGGCCGGCGACGAGGTTCGAGCCGCGGCGGTCATCGAGGGGTGCGACCTGTGGACCGTCCTCCGCGCCGAGCTGGACGGCGTGGCGCGCTTGCAGTGGCCCTGGTCGGCGCGCGCGATGGACGAGGCCGGAGCCGCGCTCGACGCGCTCGCGCCTCGGGTCGTGCTGACCTACGCCGAAGCGGGCGGGTGGGGTCGGGCGCTCGTCCTCGAAGCGCGCCGGCGCCGCATGCCCTCCGTCGGCCTCCAGCACGGCTTCATCTACCGGCACTGGCTCAACTACCTGCACGAACGCGACGAAATGGCCGCCACGGACGCCACCCCCGGGTGCCCCATCCCCGATCGCACCCTCGTCTTCGACGAATACACGCGCGCCCATCTTCTGTCCGCCGGCCGGTTTCCCGAACGTGCGGTCACCGTGACCGGCAGCCCGCGACTGGACGACCTCGTGGCTCGCGTTCACGCGGCTCGCGCGAACCGGCCGGCCGGGCCGTCCGCGCACCTCCGTCACGGCGAGGAACGGGTGGCGCTTCTCGCGGCCAAGCACGCCGAGATCGGCGGCGTGCTCGGCGATCTGGCCCGGGCCGTGGCCTCGCTGCCGCGCGTGCGGCTGGTCGTCAAACCGCACCCGGCCGAGACGCCGGACGTCTACCATCGGGCGATCGCCCAGGTGCCGAATATCTCCGTGGCGGACGCGGGCGCGGATCTCGCGGCGCTCCTGGCCGACACCGACGCGATCATCACCATGAACTCCACCGTGGCGATCGACGGCATCGTGCTCGGCATTCCGGCGCTCGTCGTCGGCCTGCCCAACAACCTCGGTCCGTTTGTGGAGGCCGGCGTGATGGCCGGCGGGGTTGGCGCGGAGGGAATCCGCACGCAACTCGAGGCCCTCCTGTATGATGCCGGGGTTCGGCGGTCGCTCGCCGAGGCCGGCCGCCGGTTTGGAGATCGGTTCGGCATGCGGGCGGACGGCCGCGCCGCCGATCGCACGGCGGCCGAGATTCTGGCGCTCGCGTCCGCCAGGTAGCCTATGAAGGCTCTTCTGACCGGCGGCGCCGGATTCGTCGGATCCCACCTGGCGGAGGCCCTGCTCGCGGGCGGCCACCACGTCATCGGCATCGACGACCTGTCGACCGGGTCGATGGAGAACATCGCCCACCTCAAGGGGCGCCCGGGCTTCGAGTACGTGATCGATTCGATCATGAACGAGCGGCTGCTCGCCGAGCTCATCGACCGGGCGGACGTCGTGTTTCACCTGGCGGCGGCGGTCGGCGTCAAGCTCATCGTGGAAGCGCCCGTGCGCACGATCGAGACCAACGTGCATGGCACGGAGGTGGTCCTGAAGCACGCGAGCAAGAAGGGCAAGCTCGTCGTCATCTTCTCGACCTCCGAGGTCTACGGCAAGAGCGCGGCCGTGCCGTTCCGGGAGGACGCGGACCTCGTGCTGGGCCCGACGCCCAAGCACCGGTGGGCCTACGCGTGCAGCAAAGCGATCGACGAGTTTCTGGCGCTGGCCTACTATCGGGAGCGCGGGCTCCCGGTCATCATCGTGCGGCTGTTCAACACGGTGGGGCCGCGGCAGACCGGCCGCTACGGGATGGTCATTCCGACGTTCGTCCGGCAGGCGTTGGCCGGCGAGCCGATTACGGTGTACGGCGACGGCACGCAGTCGCGCTCGTTCACGGATGTGAGCGACGTCGTCGGCGGGCTCGTCCGGCTGGTGGCGGAGCCCGCCGCCGTCGGGCAGGTCTTCAACATCGGCACGAGCGAGGAGATCACGATCCTCGCGCTCGCCGAGAAGGTCCGCGCCGCCACCGGCAGTCGGTCGCGGATCGCCTTCGTGCCGTACGACGAAGCCTATGAAGCCGGCTTCGAAGACATGCCTCGCCGCGTGCCGGATCTCGCGAAGATCCGCGCGATCGTCGGGTATCGGGCGACGCTCGGTCTGGACGAGATCCTGGAGCGGATCATCGCCCATACTCGCGACACGCGGCTGGTCGGCGATCAGCGATAATCGATCGAGTGACTCTGACCCGTCGCGCGCGGACGGCGGCCGAGCGGCTGCTCCTGGCCAACGCCGGGCCGATCCGGCGGCTGCTCCTGGCCACCGGCCGCGACAGGGCGGCCCGGCTGCCCGACATCGTCCAGATCGAGAGCACCAACCTCTGCAACGCCAAGTGCGTCTTCTGCCCGCGCGACGACATGCACCGGCGCCAGGGCGTGATGGAGATGGATCTCTTCCACAAGGTCGTGGACGAGTGCGCGGCGCTCGGCATCACGCACGTGCGCGTCCACAACTACGGCGAGCCGTTCCTCGACCGGCGGTTGGTGGACAAGGTCCGATACGCCAAGGCCAAGGGCATCCGCGAAGTGGGCATGATCAGCAACGGGTCGCTCATCACCGAGGAGCTGGCCCGCGGCATGATCGAGGCGGGTCTCGACGCCATCAACATCAGCGTGGACGCCGCGGGCAAGGAGATGTTCGAACGGACACGCGTGCATCTCAAGTACGACGAGGTCGTCGGCAACATCCGGGCGCTCCACCGCATCCGCACCGAACTCGGCCGCCGGCGGCCCAAGCTGATTCTGTCGTTCGTGCGCCAGGACAACTCCGCCGATGAAGAGGCGTTCATCAGGGAATGGTCGTCGCTCGCGGACAAGATCCACATCACGGATCTGCACAACTGGGCCGGCACGCTGCACGACCACTCGGACGTCCGCTTCCCCTGTTACCGCCTGTGGCAGACGTTCACCGTGCTCTGGGACGGGCGCGTGTCGCTCTGCTGCGCCGACTTCGACGGGCGGCACATTCTGGGCGACCTGCGCACCTCCACCATCGCTCGCATCTGGAACGCCCCGGCCTACCGGGCCGCCCGCCGCCAGCATCTGGATTCGGGCGGGCCGGAGATCTGCCGATCGTGCGACCTGCCCAAGAAAGACTCGCCCCTGTGGGTGAGGAGACTCATTTGATGACTCGCACAGTGGGGCAATTGGACAGTGTGGCAATGGGGCAATGAGAATGGGTGAACGGGGCAATGCGGCAATGGGGCAATGGGACAATCGCGCCACCGCCGATGGCGCAACGAGCAGTGCGCTCATTGGCTCTCAGAGGCCGTTGCGCAGTTTTGCACTGGCCGGCAAACTCGGCGGACGCCGGGGGCGTCTGAAGGGGTGGCCGGGCGTATACTGGGTAAGGTCCCTGGCACTGCAAGGAGCACGACATGACTGTCCCGGCCTTGGCGGCTGTTCTCGCGGTCGCGCTGGCGGTTCAAGAGCCGGCGCCCGTTCAGGCGCCCGCGGCGGAGGCGTCGCGCGAGCGCAAGCTCAGCCTGACGTTCGACTCGCAGGGTCACGTGACGCTCGTCGCGCAAAACGTGACGGTCGCCGAGATTCTGGCCGAGTGGGGCCGCAAGGGCGGCACGCAGATTCAGGGCGCCGAGCGGCTCGCGGGCGGCCCGATCCAGCTTCCGCTGCAGTTCGACAACCAGCCCGAGCTCGAAGTGGTGGAAGCGTTGCTCCGCCAGGCTGCGGGCGTGTCGGTGGCGCCGCGCCGCGTGGGCACGGTCGGGGCGTCCCAGTTCGAGGCCATCTACATTCTGGCCACGAGCACCGCGACCGCCGCACCGTCCTACGGCTCGACGCCCATGCCGCAGGCCCCGCAATTGATCCGCGGGTTCCCTGACGATGAGATTCCTCCCGTAGTCGCGCCCGGCGTCGCCAACGCGCCCGCGGCGGCCCAGCCGGCGCCGCGTCCGGCGGGACCAAGCGGCGTCATCGTGCCGGTCGTGCCGGTCGTGCCCGTCGGCGGGTCCACCACCGGCCGGGGCGGCGGGGGCGGCGAAGTCAAGACGCCGCCGCCCGGCGGGCGCGGCGGGGGCGGCGGCGGCCGCTGACCCGGGCCGGCTCGCCGTCCGGACGATTCGGCGTCCGTCCCCGGACGTCGGCGTACAATCCGCGCATGGTTCAGCCCTCATCCGTCTCGCGGACGGGTGAATACGCCGAACGCGGTGACTACCACCGCAACCTCCTGGCCGATTGGGCGTTCTATCCGACCTATCTCGCGAAGCTCGACTACACGCGCCGGTACCTCCGCGCGCTGGCGCCGGCAACGCGCGTCCTCGACGCAGGCTGCGGCGAGGGCGTCCTCCTCGACGAATTCAGGACCCGGCTGGCCATGGAGGGAATCGACCCGCACTACGAGTCGGCGACCGTGCGTCGCGGCTCGCTTCTCGCCCTGCCGTACGCGGACGCATCGTTCGACCGGGCGCTCTGCCTCGACGTGCTCGAGCACCTGCCGTTCGCCGACCAGCCTCTCGCGCTGGCGGAGCTCTTCCGCGTGCTCGTGCCCGGCGGCGAGCTCCTCGTGAGCGTGCCGAACCTGGCCCACCTGCAGTCGCGGGTGCACTTTCTCGTGCGAGGCCGCCTGATTCGAACGGCCGGCCTCGCCAAGCACCCCGGCGATCGCCCGGTGGCCGAGTACCTGGATCTCGCCCGACGAGCCGGTTTCCGGCTGCGCGCGCGCGCGGGCATCTTTCCGACCGTCCCCGTGCTCACCCGCTGGATTCGACGATCGCCCGCGCGCCTGGCCTGGCTGCATGACGCGCTCACGCGGGTACTGCCGGTGCCCGGCTGGTGCTTCCTGAACATCCTCCGCTTCGAGCGGCCCTGATCGGCCGTGCGCGCACGCGTCCGTCACCTGACCAGGGGCGTGGCCATTTACGGCGCCGGCGACGCCGCCATCCAGGTCGTCAACCTGCTGCTCATTGCCGTGTACGTCCGCGGCGGGTTCCTCGGCAAAGTCGACTACGGCGCGCTGGGGCTCATCATCGCGCTCGAGACGCTCGTCAAGGTGGCCTCGCGGTTCGGCCTCGACGGCGCCTACATGCGCTACTACCACGATCGCACCGAGCGCGGCACGCTCGATCGTCTGACCAGCACGATCGTGGGGTTCCTCGCCGCGGTTAATCTCGCCCTCGGCGCCGTCCTGATTGGCGGCGCCGGATGGATCGGCGAGTGGCTGCTTGGCGGCCCGGCGTACGTGCCGGCGCTTCGTCTGATGTTCGTCAACACGTGTTTGCTCAGCGTGACGTTCGTGCCGTTCCATCTCATGAGACTGCGCGACCAGGCGACTACCTTCAGCGCCTTCGTCTTTGCGCGATCGGTCGGCACGACCGTCCTGCGCGTGGTCTTCGTGATTGGGCTTGGACTGGGCGTCACCGGCATGTATCTCGCCGACGTCGTGATGACGCTCGGGCTGTTTCCATTTCTCTGGCCGTGGTGCCGGCCGCTCGTCCGCCGCGCGTTTGCGGCTGACGATCTGCGTCTGGCCCTCCGCTTTGGCCTGCCCCGCGTGCCGCACGGTCTGGCCCAGCAGGCGCTCGAAGCGGGCAACAAGCTGCTGCTGCAGTGGTACCGCCCGCTGCCGGAGGTCGGCGTCTACCAGAACGGCGTCACGTTCGGCACGGGCATCCGGTTCTTCACGTCGGCCTTCGAAACCGCCTGGGCGCCGTTCTACTACGCCACGTCGCGCGAGGCCGACGCCAAGACGGTGTTTCGAAAGATGACGACGTACGGCGTCGCGGTGCTGGCGCTGCTCTGCGCCGTGACGATCGCGGCGGCCAAGGACGCCGTGGTGCTGCTCCTCTCGCGCGACTGGATTGGGGCCGCGGGCGTCGTTCCGATCGTGGCCGTCGGCCTGGCGTTTCAGGGCGTCTACCTGCTGACCTCCATCGGCCTCAACCTGACGAGCCGGACGATGTTCTATCCCGTCGCGACGTTTGCGGCGATGGCCGTGGGGCTGGGCTCGGCGGTCTGGCTGATGCCGGCCTACGGCATTCAGGGCGCCGCCGTGGCGTTCGCGCTGTCGTACGTCACACAGGCGGTGGTGGCGTTCGCGCTCGCCCAGCGGCTGTATCCGATGTCCTACGAGTGGGGCCGTCTCCTCCGTCTGGTGGTCGCCGCCGCGGTGGCGGTGACCGTGGCGCTGTGGGCCGTACCGCCCGTGGCGCCCGTGGCCGGTCTCGCCCTGCGGCCGTTCGTCGTCGTGCTCGTCTACGGCGCGATCCTCTGGAGCACGGGCTTTCTGCGTCCGACGGAGCGCGCGTTTCTCGTCGAGATCGTGGAGCGGCGGCGTCGCGTGCCGCGACGGCCGCCGGGCGGGCCGGGCGCCTGACGCCATCAAGTACAATGACGCATCGATGAAGCTCGCGCCCCGCCTGCGGGAAGCGGTCGCTCAACGCGTGCGCGGCATGCCGATGATGACGCGGCTCGTGGCGCGCGTGCGCCGCCGGCAGTACGAGCAGCGCATCGCCGGCTTCCTCGAGAAGCGCGACGGCCAGGCCGGCCGCCTGCCGGCCGGGGTCGTGTACGAAGCCACGATGCGCTGCAATCTGAAGTGCGAGTTCTGCTACGTGGGCGACCTCCTGAACCTCGAGGGCGAATGGCGCGAGGAGCTGCCGATCGACGCGCTCGTCCGCGCGTTTCCCGAACGGGACGGCCTCAAGGTCAGCCTGACCGGCGGTGAGATCTTCATGCGGAAGGACATCCTGGACGTGATGGACGTCTTCCGCGACAAGGGCTACGTCTGCGGCTACCTCACGACGAACGGCACGATCATCAGCGAGGAGCGGGCCGACGCGCTGGCGGCCCTGGCCGGTGCCGGGTTTCTCAAGCACATCAGCGTCTCGATCGACGGCCCGGATGTGCGCCACGACCAGGCGCGCGGCGTGAAGGGCACGTTCGCCCGCACGGCCGCGGGGCTCCGGCGGCTGCAGGCAGCCGCGCGACGGCGCCACGCGCCCCTGCGCGTGAGCATCAACACGACCGTGGCGCGCGAGTCGCTCGACGCTCTGGACGAGATGGTGGACGTGGCCGCCGAGCTCGGCGTGGACGCCATCGGCCTCAACCACCTCATGTTCAGCACGCCCGAGGAGGTCGCCGAAACGGTGCGGCTGACTGGCGCGTCGGGGCCCGAGGCGATCTCGACATTCGTCACGGCCGATCCGGGCGTCGACCCGGCCGAGGTCGCCGTCAAGGTCGAGGCGCTCGCCGCGAAATGCCGCGCCCACGGCATCCGGTTCGACATGCGGCCCAAGGTGCGGCCCGCCATCACGGAGGCGTACTACACGCCGGGCGCGGCGCTGGCGGGCCGGTGTCTCTACCCGTTTCTCTACGCCCGCGTGTCGTTCAGCGGCAAGGTCTATTTCTGTCCGTTCATCCGGGTGGAGGTCGGGGACCTCACGCACCAGTCGCTGGAGGCGGTCTGGACGGGCGAGCGATACGTGGCCCTGCGCCGCCGGCTCGTGGAGGAGCGGCTCTTCCCGGTCTGCCGGCGATGCTGCAAGGTCGAGCTGGCCGGCGGACCTGTCGACTCCGGCGAGGCGGCCGTGGAGGCGCTCGAGCGCGACGCGGTGTTCGTGCAGGCGAGTTGATCTGATGGACTCACGGCTCGGCGCGCGCACGCTCCTCGTCAACCCGCCCCTCGTCGGCGGCATCGCGTTCACGCGGCAGGGCCGCTGCCAGGAGCGCGAGGACGTCCTCGGCACGACGAAGCCGCCGTACACCCTGGCCCTCGCCGCCGCGCTCCTGCGCCAGGCCGGCTGCGACGTGCGTCTCGCCGATCTCACGGCCACCGGCCGGTCGGTCGACGCGCTCATCGCGGAGCTCGAGGCCGAGCGCTTCCAGCCGACGCTCATCGTGTTTCCCAGCACGACGCCGACGCTCGACGCGGACGTCGCCGCGATGGCGCCGCTCGGCGTGAAGTACGGCGCGCCGATGTTCTCATTCGGCCCGCAGGCCTCGTGCACACCGGCCGACGCCATGGTCCGCGCCCCGGTCGTCACCGGGATGTTCGTGGGCGAGCCGGAGGACGGGCTCACCGCGCTCGTTGGCCTCGATTCGCTCGATCGGATCGGCGAGATCCCGAATCTGACCTATCGTCGGAACGGCCGTCTCGAGCCGCACCGGGCTCATGGGACGTTCACCGGGTTCCTCGACGCGCCCTACCCGGCCTGGGACCTTCTCGATCTCAGCCGGTACCGGCTGCCGCTCGTCAACCGGCCCTACGTGATCGTCGAAAGCTCGCGAGGCTGTCCGTACTCCTGCGACTTCTGCGTCGCGCCCATCCACCAGGGCCACAAGTTCCGCGAGAAGAGCGCCCGGGCGCTCGTGGACGAAATGGAGCGGGGCTACCGCGAGTTCGGCCTGAAGTTTTTCTACCTCTGGGGCGACACGGTCACGCTGAACGTGAAGTCGTTTGGCGCCTTCTGCGACGAGCTCATCGCCAGGCGGCTGCCCATTCAGTGGTTCGGCAACGCGCGTGCCGACAACCTGACCGACCCGGCGTTCGTCAGGCGCCTGCGGGAAGCCGGCTGCTGGATGCTCGCCCTCGGGATCGAGACCGAGTCGGAAGAGACGCGCAAGGACATGATGAAGCGGCTCGAGGGCAGGAAGATTCGCGCGGCCCTGGCCAATCTGCGGGCCGCGGGCATCAGGTCGTTCGCCTTCTTCATTCTGGGGTATCCGGGTGAGACGGCCGCCTCGCTCGAGCGGACCATCGACTACGCGGTCGACCTCGATCCGGACTTTGCCAACTTCTACCCCGCCGTGCCGTATCCGGGCACGGATCTCTACGCCAAGGCCAAGCGGGAGGGACTGCTCGCGAGCGAAGACTGGTCGCGCATGGAGTACTCGTACTACCTCCTACGCGGCAACGGGCTCGACGAGCCGGCGGTCATGGGCGCGATCAACCGGGCCAAGCGGCGCTTCTACCTGCGGCCGGCGTACCTCGTGCGGCACCTGGGCGACATCGCGCGACTGCTGGTCACGAAGTGGAGCGTGGCGCGGCAGGTGGCCTGGCGCATTCTCTTCGGCGCGCCCGTCGCCGACGCGGCCCCGGCGTCCGCGGCGCCGCGCGATCAGCACGCCGCCTGACCGGCACGGCGGCGCCCGCCGCGCCGCCGCGTGGCCCTCCGGATCCCCCGAGCCGTTCAGCGCGATCTGGCCGCGGCCCGATCGAGTTCCTCGACGGTCAGCTGCCGGTACTGGCGGGGCGCGCGCCGCGGACGTGTGAGCTTCAGCCAGTACAGGTCCTTCAACTGGACCAGGTAGCCGGCGGCCTCGCGCAGGCTCATCTTGCTCTCGCCCTGCTCGCGGTCGTCGAAGCGGTACGGCACCTCGACCAGACGGATCGGCCAGGCGCGCGTCACGAGTTCCAGGCAGATCTTGAATCCCCCCGCCTGGATGGTGACGCCCTGGGCAACCGCGCGACGAATCAGGAAGAACCCGGACGCCGCGTCCCGGATCGGCGAGAGCGGACGCGCGAGCAGGCACGCCACCCGCGAGAGCAGCCGCCGCCGCCACGGCCAGCTCGGCGTGCTGCCGCCGGGAATGTATCGGCTGGCGACGAGGAGGTCCGCGCCCGTGGCGCGAAACGCCGCCGCCATCCTGGGCACGAGCGCCGGCGGGTGGCTGAAATCGGCGTCCATGACGCCCAGCACCTCCGAGGACGAGGCGGCAAAGCCGGCCACGACGGCCGTGCCGAGGCCGAGCTTGCCCGCGCGATGGATCACCTGCACCCGGAAACGCCGGGCCAGCTCGTCGGCAATCGCGCCCGTGCCGTCCGGCGAGTTGTCGTCGACGACGACGAGTTCCAGCTCGAGATGCGCCCGGCGCGCTTCATCGAACAAGGCATGCGTGAGCTCGGCCAGACGATCGCGCTCGTTGTAGGTCGGAATGACGATCGTCAGTTCCGCGGGCGGGCGCTCGACCACGAGAGCACTATAATTCAAGCGGTCGCGCCGCCCAGGCCGCATGATGCAGGCTTCGTTCCCTCCGACCGCTCGAACGGCCGCGTGGACGCTCGCCATCGTGCTGCTCATCGCGGCCCGGCTGCCGTCGCTCCTGCACCCGGCCGGCGGCGATCAGAGCCTCTACCTCTACAGCGGGCAACGCATCCTCGCGGGCGACGTGCCCTATCGCGACGTGTGGGATCAGAAGCCGCCGGGCATCGCGTTCGTCTACGCGGCGCTCTGGCGCGTGTGGCCGCATGAATCGATCGTGCCGGCGGCCGATGCCGCGGCCGCGGCCGTGACGGCCTGGCTGCTTCTGCTTCTCGGCCGGCGGTGGTTCGGCGTGCCCGTTGGCGCCATGGCCGCCGCCGCGTTTCTGCTGTTTGGCGACCCCTCGATTCAGCGCACGGCCGGACTCGCCGTCCGCGCGCAGTGCGAGACCTTCATCGCGTTGGCTGTGTCGGCCGCCCTCGTGGCCGTCTCGATGCCGCGGCGCCGGTCGTGGCATCTCGTCGCGGGCGGCGTCGCGCTGGCCTGCGCCTTCTGGTTGAAGTACAACGCGGCGGTCTACGCGCTGCCTGTGGCGCTGGCTGCCATGCACCCGGGCGCAGGCGGCGTCGACTGGCGCCGCCGCCTGCGCCATCTCATCCCCGTGCTCGCCGGCGGGCTCGCCGTCTCGCTGGCCGTCCTGACGTACTTCGGCGCGCACGGCGCGCTCGAAGACCTCTGGCGCGCCACGATTGACTACAACCTCCTCTACTCGCGCGAGACGTTCACGGCATCCACAGGCCCGATCGGTTACCTGCTGAGCCTGCCCTTGACGCGCGCGCGGGTGGATCTCCTCTGGTTTCTCGGCCTCCTGGGCGCGGGAGTTCTGGCCGTGAGGCGACCGGCTTGCACCGGGACCGTGCTGATGGCCTGGATCGCCGCGGCGCTCCTCGCCATTGCGGCCAACGGCGCGCGCGGACTCCCCCAGTACTTCGTGCAGGCCGCACCGGCGCTCGCGCTCGCGGCCGCAGCGGGCCTGACGAGCGCCTGGCGATCGCGGGGCGTCTGGCGAATCGCCGCGGCGGCGGCCGTGGCGGCCGGCCTCTGGCGTGTCGGCTTCGAGCCGGTGTCGCTCGCCCAGCCGAGACTGGGCGGTTTGCCGTCCGTCTGGTCGAATCTCAGGTTCGACCTCGAGCTGGCCACCGGCCGTCTGGACCCGCGTACGTATCTCGAGCGCTTCGGCGGCACGGGCGAGGTCGGCAAGTTCTCGGTGACTGCCGTCGAAGACCTGGCCGACGACCTTCGATACGAAACCTCGCCGTCGGATCCGGTGCTGGTCTTCGGATTTGCCGGCGGCGGCGTGCTCGCCCGGAGCGGCCGCGTGAGTCCCACGCGCTTTTTCTGGAGCCGGCCGGTCGTCGTCGAGTTCGCGCGGGACGCGCCGGGTTACGGCCCGGACGGCCTCCTGGCCGATCTCCTCCGGCGGCCGCCGGCCGTCGTCGCGCTCCAGAAGCGCGACTGGCGGATCGGCGAGCCGGCCGTGCCGAATTCCATCGAGTACTTCATGGCGACGCCACGCCTCCGTGAATGGCTCGAGGTGGGGTACGAGTTGAAAGAAGACGGCCCCGTGTTCGCCGTCTGGCGGAAAAGGTCCTAGTGTCTCGCCGACTCTTCGTTGCGGGGGTGCTCGCGGCCGCTCTAGGCGGTACGGCGCTTCGTACCTTGTGGCTGCGCGCGGATCCTCCGACGTCGGCGGCCGGCATCGTCTGGCACGACGAGGGGGCCTGGACCCACAACGCACGCAATCTCGCGCTCTGGGGCGAGGTGCGCACCGACAATTGGAACCCCGTGTACATCGCGCCGGTCTTCACGCTCCTCGAGTACGGCTCCTTCCGCCTGTTCGGCGTCGGCACCTGGCAGGCGCGGGTCGTGCCGGTCGCCTCCGGGCTGGCCGCCGTGCTCCTGCTCATCGTCGGGCTCAACCGCGTGGCGGGCCGCCACGTCGCGCTCGTCGGCGGCGCGCTCCTCGCGACGAACTACCTCTTCGTGATGTGGAATCGGGCCGCGCTCATGGAATCCACCATGACGTCGTTCATGGTTGCCGCGTGGGCGGCCTACGTCCTTGCCGAGCGTCGCCCGGCCTGGGGCCTCGTGGCGGGAGCGTGTGCGGTGCTCGCGTTCTTGACCAAGGCCGCCGCCGCGTTTTTCCTGGCGGCGATCGCCATCGACGCCCTGGTGGCCCTCGTGCGGCCGGACTCCCACCGTGCGGCACGCATGACGCTCGCCGGCCTCGTCGGCGCCGCCGCCATAGCCGCCGCCGTCTTCGTCATCCCGGCCTGGGCTGAGTACTACCAATACAACTGGGTGACGTCGGTCGAGCGCAAGCCGAGCTACACGCTGGCGAGCCTGATCGACCGGGCCTCGTGGCTGCCCGTCGCGCAGGGGTTCTTTTCGCGGATGTGGCTGGTCCTGCTGGGGGCCGCCCTCGGCGCCCTTGGCGTCGCCGCACGGTGGCGGACGGCCCGGCCCGGCGAGCGCCTGCTCGTCCTGTGGGTGCTCCTTGGCCTCGTGGAACTCGTCGCCCACGATGCGGGTAACGCGCGCCGGTACGTGATGTTCATTCCGGCCCTGATCGCGCTCGCGGCCCTGTTCGCGGCCTCGGACCGCACCTGGATGCCCGCCGAGCTGGCGCAGGCGGGCCGGAGCACGCGCTGGCTGGCAGTGTCGCTCGTCCTCGTCGCCGCGTATCTGGTTGTTGGCAGCCTCGTGCGGATCGTGTTGCTCGATGACGTGTTGGCCGGCCGCTTTTCTACCACCGTACGGATCGCGGCCGCCGCGGCCGTCCTGACTGGCCTCGGGGTTGTCTGGAGGTGGACGACCCTGATCGGCTGGACGGCGGCACGGCGCCTGCCGCGCGGCTGGCTCGCGGCGCTCGTGGGCGTCGCGCTCGCCTGGAACGGCGCCCAGTACGTCTCGTGGGCGGCCGGACGGACGGAACTCAACTACCGGGCCTCGGTGGAGGTCGGACGACTGCTGCCGCCCGGCACCCTCGTGCACGGCAAGCTGGCCAACGGGCTGGCGCTCGACAACCGCATCCGGCCCGTGTTCGTCGGCAACGGCTTCGGCAACTACGACGACCGCCTGTCCCGCGACGACGTGGGTTATATTCTGACGTACGTGCTGCCCCGCGTGGGCTACGAAAGTCAGGACGGATCCGGTCTCATTCAGGAGATCCTCGACCAGTACCCGAACCGGCGCATGGTCCGGACCTTCGACGTGCAGGAGACGCCGGATCTCGATCGCGCCGCCCTCATCCAGAAGAACAGCCGTGCGCGAAATTAGGGACGACCTGATCAAGGCGCATTCCGATCGGCGCTTTCGCTCCGAGTACGACTACGCCTTGTTCGAGTACTACCGCAGCGCCAAGGTCCTGGCGGTCCTCGACCGCGCCGGCGTGCCCGTCGGCGGCCGCGTCCTGGACGCCGGGTGCGGCGGCGGCGGCATGCCGCTGTCGTTTGCCGAGCACGCCGCCGACGTCATCGGCATCGACCCGATCGATCGCTTCAGCGACGCCGGCGTCGTCCTGGCCCGCGAGCGCGGCGTGCGGGGCCTGCACTTCGTGCGCGCCGACGGCATGGCCCTGCCGTTTCGGGCGGGCACGTTCGATCTCGCGCTCTCGCATGCCGTGATCGAACACGTGCCGGATGCGCCGCGGTACCTCAGCGAGTGTCATCGCGTGCTGAAGCCATCCGGGCACCTGTACCTCTCGACGGCCCCGTACCTCTCGTTTGCCGGCGCGCACCTGCCGCGCCTGCGCGTGCCCATCCCCCTGCACCTGCTCATCGGGCGAACGCTGGCCTTCCGGACGTTCCGGATGCTGGCCCGGCGGGCGCCCTGGACGCTCAGGGAACCGGCCCATGAGAACTCGTTCATCCGCGACGCCCGGCGGGGCCTGGTCAAGGAAGACGACCTGCTCGAGAAAGTCACGGTGCGTCGGCTGCGGCGCCACATCGCCACCGCGGGCCTGCGCGTCGTCCGCGAGGAGCTGCATGTGACGGGCACGGTGCGCCGGCTACCGCGCGCCATCGGCCGGTGGCTGGCCGATACCGCGGTGACGCAGGACGCGCTCATCAGTAACATCGAGTACGTCTTGGCGCCTGCGTAGTCATGGCCGACATCACCCGTTACCGTCCGGAAGACCGCCGCCAGGTCGAGCAGCTCTATCGCCGCGTGTTCGGCGCCGATGCGGCCGACGCCAACCGGCTGCGCTGGGACTGGCAGTATCGGCGCAACCCCAACGCGCCGGCCGACGGCCCGCTCATCTGGCTCGCCCGCGAGGGCCCGGCCGTCGTCGGCCAGTACGCGACGATGCCCGTCCGGCTCGCCGTGAACGACCGGGAGGTTCAGGGTGCGTGGGGCATGGACGTGATGGTGGCGCCGGAGCGCCAGCGGCAGGGCCTTGGCGACGTGCTCTTTCGGACGTGGGATCGGAGCGTGGGCGCGTCGCTGGGCCTGGGCCTGTCCGACGCCTCGTACCGCCTGTTCCAGAAGCTGCAGTGGCCCGACGTCGGGCCCGTGCCGTGCCTCGTGAAGCCGCTCAGCCGGCGCGCCCTGCGCCGGTCTACCTGGCCCGTCCCGCTCAATCGGCTCGTGTCGTACCTCACGCTGCCCTGGGTCCGGCTCGTCTCGCGCACGCGGCCGCTCCAGGGGGCGGTCCGGACCGTCCGCGCGTTCGACGAGGGCATCACGCGGCTCTGGGAGCGGATCGGCGCCAAGTTCGCGTTCTCGGTGCGCCGGGACGCCGCCTATCTCACCTGGAAGTTCCTGCAGGCGCCGCACGTCCGGTACACCGTCGCCGTGCTCGATCGCGGCGGTGAGCTGGCAGGGTACGCCGTCTATCGGCACATCCAGGAGCCGCGGGGCCGCGTCACGCTGCTCGTTGACATCCTGACGGACCCGGACGACGCGGCGGGCTTCCTCACGCTCCTGCGATGGGTCGATCGCGAGGCCCGGGCCGCCGACTCGGACAAGATCCGGACGTTCATGATGCACGACGGCTTCCGCCGCCTGCTGCGCAAGTCCAGCTACTACCCCGTCAAATCCACGATGGAGTTCGTGGCCAAGGTGAACGCGCTGGACCTCCCGAAGGCGTACTACGAGGACACGAGCCGCTGGCACGTCACGCTGGGCGATTCCGACCAAGACCGATGAGCGGACGCGCGACGCCGGCGCTGCTCGTCGGGATCGACACCGAAGGCGACAACCAGTGGACCGTCGAAGGTCGGCGGCATCAGACGTTCGAGAACGTGCGCGCGCTCGGACGCCTGCACGCCTTCTTCGAGACGTTCGGCGTGCGGCCGACGTACGTGATCACGCACCCGGTGGCGCGCGATCCCGAGTCGGCGGCCGTGCTCGGCGCCCTGGTCGAGCGGGGCGCCGCCGAGGTGGGCGCGCATCACCACGCCTGGGAGACACCGCCGTGCGGCCCGGATGATGTCGAGCGTCACCCGTACGCGCTGTCGCTGCCGCTCGAGACGTTCGACGCCCAGCTCGCGTCGCTGACGGACGCCATCACGGCGGCCGTCGGCGTGCGGCCCGTGTCGTACCGATCGGGGCGCTTCGGCTTCTCGGCCGCGCATGTATCGTCGCTCGAACGCCTCGGCTACGAGGTTGACTCCTCGGTGGCGCCGCTCTTCTACGAGGCGCACAAGCACGGGCCTGACTTCGTCGGCGCGCCGACGACGCCGTACTTTCTGGCCTACGACTCGGCGACACGGCCGGGCAGCAGCCGGGTGCTCGAACTGCCGATTTCCTGCGCGCTCGACCGGCGCGTGCCGGCGCTCGTCGAACGGCTGTACGCACGCGCGCCCTGGCCGTACACGACCAAGCGCGTGCTCCGCCTGCTCCGTCTCGCCCGCGTGCGCTGGCTGCGCCCGTCGTACAGCTCGACGCGCGACATGATCGCGCTGGCGCGCCAGCTCTCCGCGCGAGGCGTGCCCGCGCTCAATCTGCTGTTTCACTCGAGCGAGGCCATGGAGGGCACGAGCCCCTACAACCGCACCCCCGGGGACCTGGCCGCCTTCTTCGATCGCCTCGGGCGCGTGCTGCAGTACCTCACACGCGATCTCGGGGCGACGCCAATGACGTTCGCGGAGTTCGGACGGCACTGGGTCAACGGGTCCGGGAGCCGATGACCATCTGCCACGTCTCGCCGCACCTGCCGCCCGACCAGGCGGCCAACGCGCTCCTGCCGGCGACCCTCGGCGCGTGGGCGCGGGCCCGCGGCGACACGGCGACGTTCGTCGCGCACGAGCCGGCTCAGGGACGCGAGGCGGCGCCGCTTGCCGCCGGCCGGGTCTGGCACGTGCCCCGCCGGCCGGGCGCGTCGAGCCTTCGGCGTGCGCTGAAGATCGACGCCTGGCAGGCCGCGCGCCGGATCGCGCGGACGCTGGACGCGGCCGCCGGCAGCGCGGATCTGCTCCACCTGCACAGCAACGGTCTGATCGTCGAAGTGGCGGCGGCGTGGGCCGCCCGGCAGGGCCGACCGTATATCCTGACGCTCTACGGCACTGAAATCTGGCACTACCGCCGGCGCTGGCTGGTCGATCCGTTCACGCGCGCCTACCGGCGCGCGTCCGCCGTCACCTTCTACAGCCGGCGTTTGCTCGAACGCGCCCGTTCGCTCGGCCTCGATCGGCCCGATCTCTCGGTGGTGTATCCCACCGTCGGCGACGCCTTCCGGGTCGTCGATGAGGCGACCCGACAGGCGTGGCGGGCGTCGCTCGGCATCGACGAGCCGCGCGTGCTCTTGAACGTCAAGCGCCTGCACGATCTGGCGGGCCAGCGGTACCTGATCGACGCCTTCGCCAAGGCGGCGCGCGGCCGGCGCGATGTGCGGCTGATCGTCTGCGGCACCGGCCCGCTGCGGCAGGCCCTCGAGACGCAGGCCCGGGAGGCCGGCGTCGCGGGGCAAATCACGTTCACGGGGCTCTTGCCCAATGCCGAGGTCGCGCGCTACGCGGCCGTCGCGGACGCGTTCGTGCTGCCGTCCCTCCTCGAGGCGCTGCCGACCGTCGCCGTCGAGGCGCTGGCCTCTGGCACGCCGGTCGTGTCGGCCGATCATCCGGGCGGGTTGGAACTCAACGAGATCTTCGGCGACGACGTGTTGATCGTGCCGCGGCGCAACGTGGACGGCCTCGCGGCCGCCCTCGTCGACGTGCTGGATCGCCCGTGGCGCGTGCGCTCCGGCACGCTCGATCTCGTGCGCCGCCGGTTTGGCGCCGCGGCCGTCGAAGCCGCCTACGGCGCCGTGTACGCGCGCGCGACGGGACGCCAGTCGTAATAGATTGATCGCATGCCCACACTTCTCGACACCGTCACCCGCGACATTGCCGACGCGATGCGGCAGAAGAACCAGGCCACGCTGGCGCCGCTTCGGATGCTGAAGGCGGCCCTCATGAACAAGGAGGTGGAAAAGGGACGGGCGCTCGACGAGGCGGAAGCGCTGCAGGTGGTCGGATCGCTCGTCAAGCAGCGCCGGGACGCCATCGACCAGTTTCGGGCGGGCGGCCGGACCGACCTGGCCGATCGCGAACAGGCCGAGATTGAGTTCCTCCAGCGCTACCTGCCGCCCGAGGCCGGGCCCGATGCCATTCGCCAGGCGATCGAGGCGGCCGTCGCCGAAACGGGCGCGACGAGTCTGAAGGACATGGGTCGCGTCATGAAGGCGGCCCTGTCACGGCTCGAAGGTCTGACCGTGGACGGACGCGCGGTGAGCGAGGCCGTCAAGGCGCGCCTCGGCCGGTAGCGGCCGGCAAACTTTTTCTTGAAGGAGACGTCTAAGCCTTCTGACAGGCGGTCACACGCCTCTCATCCATCCTCCGGGCAGGGGCCTCAACCACAGGGGTTGAGGCCCCTTCTTTTTTCCGGTACGCTCTAGGGCGACCCGGTGCCCGCCGTCTCCCGTCTGGCGCCGATCCCACCCTTGACGCATCACGACATCGTCACCGTCCGGCCCTCCCTGCATCGCGGCGATCGATGACCGGGCGTCTGACGAAATCCGCGGGACTCATCGGTCTGGCCACCATGTCGAGCCGCGCCCTGGGCCTGGCGCGCGACATGGCGCAGGCGTTCTTTTTTGCCACCTCGCACCAGGCCGACGCGTTCGTCGTCGCGACGCGGATTCCGGCGACGCTCCGCGACCTCTTCGCCGAGGGCGCCATGAGCGCGGCGTTCGTGCCGACGCTCACCCGCACGATCAGCCGCGAGGGGCGCGAAGCCGGGTGGCGGCTTGGCGCGCAGGTCGTGAACGGCCTCATGCTGCTCACGACCGTCATCGTCATGCTGACGATCATCTTCGCGGCGCCCCTCACCACGGGGTTTGCCAGCGGGTACCGGAACGTGCCGGACTTCCCAGGCAAGCTCGACCTGACGATCCTTCTCGCGCGCGTGAACATGCCGTTTCTCATCCTGATCGCCGTGGCGGCGGCGTTCATGGGCATGCTGAACGCGCTGCGGCAGTTTGCCGCGCCGGCGAAGGCGCCGGCGCTCTACAACGTCGTGTTCATCGCCTGCACGCTGGTCTTCGTGCCGCTTTTCACCCGCCTCGGGATCGAGCCGGTCATGGCGCTCTCGGTGGGCATGCTGCTCGGCGGCGTGGCGCAGGCGGCCAGCCAGTGGCCGGCGCTCCGCCGGGAGGGCTACCGGCACCGGTGGGTGCTGAACCCGCGGGATCCCGGGCTGCGCGAGGTGCTGACGCTCATGGGGCCAGGTACGCTCGGCGCCGCGGCGGCCCAGATCAACCAGCTCGTCAACATCTCGCTGGCGACGAGCGCCGCGGGCGCGGCAACGGCGCTGGGCTACGCCTTCCGGCTGATGTTCCTGCCCATTGGCATCATCGGCGTGTCGGTCGCGACGGTGGCGATTCCGGACCTCTCGCGCCAGGCGGCGGCCGGGGATCGGGACGCCATGCGCCAGACGCTGTCCTGGGGGCTGCGCCTGATGCTGGTCCTCTGCGTGCCCGCGGCCGTCGGGCTCATGGTGCTCGACAGCACGATCGTGGAAGTGTTCTTCGAGCGCGGCGCGTTCGGCACGCACGACACGTCGCTCGTGGCCGCCGCCCTGTTCTTCTACGCGCCGGGCGTGGTCGGGTATTCGATCGTCAAGATCGCGTCCCCCGGGTTCTACTCCATGCAGGACACGCGGACGCCCGTTCTCGTCAGCATTACGACGATCGTCACCAACCTCGCCCTGAACATCTGGCTGAACGCGGTCATGGGCTTCAAGGGCCTGGCGCTCGGCACCTCGATTGCCGCCAGCGTCAATGCGGGCCTGCTGCTGTACTTCCTCCGCCGGAAGATCGGGGGCCTCGACGGGCCGCGCATCGTGCGGACGCTGGTCAAGATCGTGGTCGCGGCGGCCGTCATGGGCGTCGCGGTGTACGCCGTCGAGGCCTGGCTGCACGGCCTCATGCCCGCGCGCGCCGTGGTGCCCGGACTCCTGCGGATCGCGGGCAGCATCGGCGCCGGGCTGCTGGTGCTCGCCGGCGTGGCGCGGCTGCTCGGCATCGAGGAACTGAACGAAGCCACAGAGCGCGTACTCAGCCGCCTGCGTCCGTGATGGCCGCGATTTTCGTCGATCGCGCCCGCCGAACGGCGCTAGCATCGAACGTGTGAGGCGCACGCCGCCCTCGGGCGCCACGGTCATGTTCGGCCCCGGCCCGATCACGCCGGCCGTGCGCGCGATCCTCATCTCGTGCGTGGCGCTCTTCGTCCTCACGTACGCCGCGCCGGCGTTCATGATCGATCTGTTCGGACTGTCGCCGCGCGCCGTGTTCGCCGAGGCGCGCCTGTGGCAGATCGTCACGCACGTCTTCCTGCACGACCCGGGCGGCTTCGGCCACATCCTGTTCAACATGCTCGCGGTCTGGCTCTTCGGCGTGGAGCTCGAACGCCGATGGGGAACGCGCGCGTTCTGGCGGTACTTTCTCGCGACCGGCGCCGGCGCCGGCGTCATCACCGTGCTCGTCTCGCTCCTGCCGTTCGAGGCCACGCGTGCCGTGTACGGCGCGTCCACCATCGGCGCTTCGGGGGCTATCTACGCGCTGCTCATGGCCTGGGCGATGGTCTTCCCGCACCGCGAGATCCTGTTCATGCTCCTCTTTCCGCTGCCGGCGCGCGCCGTGGCGGCCATCATGGGCGCCATCGCCTTCTTCTCCGCCGTCGGCGGGCGAAATTCCGGCGTGGCGGAATTCACCCACCTCGGCGGCCTCCTCGTCGGCTGGTGGTACCTCCAGGGACCCACGAACCTGAAGCTCGCGCTGCGGTACCGGCTGACCAAGTGGCGGATGGATCGGATGCGCCGCCGGTTCGACGTCCACCGCGGCGGCCGCGTGCACTAACGCTCGTACGCCATCGCCTTCAGGGCGGCGATGCGGCGGTGCATCGGCGGGTGTGTGGCCCAGAGGTCGGCCCAGCGCCCTTCGCGCGCGGCCATCTTCGAGCCCAGCGGGTCGCTGATGCAGAGGTGGGCCGTGCCGCGCTTGATGGCCTTCGTGGGCGCGACGGCCGCCTCGATCTTTTCGAGCGCGCGCGCGAGCCCGATGGGATTGCGCGTGAGTTCCGCGCCGGTCGCGTCGGCCAGATACTCGCGCCGTCTGGACACCGCCAGGGCCATGAGCCGCGCGACGAGCGGCGCGAGGACGATCGCGAGGAGCCAGATCACCAGGACGATCGCCGCCGCGCCGCCGCCATTCTTCGACCGGCGGGACCCGCCGCGCCCGACGCCCGATCGCATGGCGCGTCCGGCCCAGTCGGCGAGCAGCACGATCATGCCGAGGAGCGCCGCGACGACGGTCATCAGCCGGATGTCAAGGTTGCGGATGTGGGCCATCTCGTGAGCCACGACACCCTGGAGCTCCCCGCGGTTCAGCGATCGCAGGAGCCCCTCCGTCACGGCGATCGACGCGTGTGCCGGGTCGCGGCCCGTCGCAAACGCGTTCGGATCGTCGTCGGGAATGACGTACGCCCGCGGCGCCGGCACGCCGCCGGCAATGGCCATTTCCTCGACGATGTTGGTGAACTGCCGGTAGCGGAGGCGGTCATCGTCGGACAGCGCCGCCCGCATGCGATCCTCCACGGGCGCGGCGCCCGATGACATGAGCACGGCGCGATCGCCGCGCCTGAGGCTCCAATACGCCTGGCCGCCCGAGAGCGCGAGCGCCGCCGTCGTGCCGACGGGCACGTACGCCTGCCCGCCGCCGATGACGAACAGATCGACGCCCACGCCCACGAACGCGGCGAGGGCGACGAACACCGCCATCACCAGCCAGGTCCGGCGCCGGTTGACGGCCTGCTGCTCGTACAGGTTCATCCGCGCTTCATCGACAGATCCACGGCGGGCACCTGCCGCTCGGCGGCCTCGGTGATCTCGAACAGCTCGGCGGGTTTGAAGCCGAGCGCGCCCGAGGCCAGGACGGCCGGGAACGTTTCACGCGCGGTGTTGTACTTCGTGGCGATGTCGTTGTAGAACTGGCGCGCGAAGCCGATCTTGTTCTCCGTGCCGGCCAGCTCCTCCTGCAGCATCTTGACGTTTTCCGTCGCCCGGAGCTGCGGGTAGTTCTCCGCCACGGCGAAGAGGCGGCCGAGCGCCTGCGTCAGCTCGCCTTCGCGACGGCCGGCTTCGGCGGGCCCGGCCGCGGCCATCGCGCGGGCGCGGGCGTCCATCACGGCCGTCAGCGTCTCGCGCTCGAACTCCATGGCGCCTTTCACGGTCGCGACCAGATTCGGAATCAGGTCGTGCCGCCGTTTGAGCTGCACGTCGATCTGCTTCCACCCGTTCGTCGTCTGGTTGCGCAGGTTGACCAGCCGGTTGTAGACGGCGATCGTCCAGAGCACGAGTACGACGGCCAGGCCGAGCACGATGTAGAACGTCATCAGGTCCTCCAGTCCAGGACGAACGAATCGGCGAGCGCCTCCGCCTGGTGCACGGCGCCGGCGGGCACGCGCAGCACCTCGCCTTCGCGCACCGTGACGCCGCGGTCGGCGACGACGGCGTCGAGCGCGCCCTGCTTGAGGTACGTCTGCAGCCGCATCTGCCCGCCGGCGGCGATCACCTTGCGCGCCACCATCTCGGTGACCGTGTCGAGCGGGAGCGTGTCCCAGCGAGCCACGGAGGCGTGATGGTCCATTGCCGCGTTCTCGGCGGAGTATAATCGACCGGTTGTCGGCCCCCTCATCTTCTTCGGCGAGAGTCCGTGAATCGGCCGCGACCGCGGTCGTTGACGGCTGGTCTCGAGACGATCTCGTCGCCATGTACCGCACGATGCTCCTGTCGCGGCGCATCGACGACAAGGAAATCCAGCTCAAGAATCAGAGCCTGATCTTCTTTCAGATCAGCGGGGCCGGCCACGAGGCGATTCTCGTCGCCGCGGGCAAGGCCCTCCGGCCCGGCTCCGACTGGTTCTATCCGTACTATCGCGATCGGGCGCTCTGCCTCGAACTGGGGATGACGCCGCTCGAGATGTTCCTCAGCGGTGTGGGCGCGGCGGCCGATCCGAACAGCGGCGGCCGCCAGATGCCCTCCCACTGGGGCCACCAGGCGCTCAACATCGTCTCGCAGTCCAGCCCGACCGGCACGCAGTGCCTGCAGGCCGTCGGGTGCGCCGACGCCTCGATGCTCTACCCGCGGCTGTCGGCCAAGACGCATCGCGACGGCGCGTTCAAGCCGGACGAGGTGGTGTACGTCTCGATCGGTGACGGCACGGCGAGCGAGGGCGAGTTCTGGGAGGCACTGACCACGGCCTGCGTCAGGCGGCTGCCGATCCTCTTCCTGGTCGAGGACAACGGCTACGCGATCTCCGTGCCGGTCGAGGTGCAGACGCCAGGCGGGGACCTGTCCGCCGTCGTCGCCGCCTTCCCCGGACTCGGCGTGTTCCGGTGTGACGGCACGGATCTGCTGGCGTCATGCCGGACGATGAAGGAGGCCGTGACCTACTGCCGGGAGCGCAAGGGCCCCGCGCTCGTGCACGCCAAGGTGATTCGCCCGTACTCCCACTCGCTGTCCGACGACGAGAAGCTGTACAAGACGAAGGCGGAACGGGCGGCCGAGGCCGCGCGCGATCCCATCGTCAAGTTCGCAGGCTGGCTCAAGGCCGAGGGGCTCGTCACCGACGCCGACCTGGCCACGATCGCTAGGGACGTCGACCGCGAGATCAGCGCCGCCGCGGACGAAGCCGTCAAGGCCCCGAAGCCCGCAACGGACACCGCCGGCCTGTGGGTGTACTCGCCGGACGTGGACCCGACGTCGGCGGCCTTCGAGGTCGCCCCGCAGCCGGAGGGCAAGCCCGACACGATGGTGGCGGCCATCAACCGCACGCTCAAGGACGAGATGGCGGCCAATCCCCGCATGGTCGTCTTCGGCGAGGACGTGGCCGACGCCACGCACGAAGAGAACCTCGGCGAAGTCCAGGGCAAGGGCGGCGTGTTCAAGGTCACGCACGGCCTGCAGCGGGCGTTCGGATCGCACCGCGTGTTCAACTCGCCGCTGGCGGAGGCCAACATCATCGGGCGCGCCATCGGGCTGGCCACGCGAGGACTGAAGCCGGTCGTCGAGATCCAGTTCTTCGACTACATCTGGCCGGCGATGATGCAGCTGCGCAACGAGGCGTCGATGCTCCGCTACCGGTCGAGCAACGCGTTCTCGTGCCCGATGGTCGTCCGGGTCGCGATTGGCGGCTACCTCCGAGGCGGCGCGCCGTACCACAGCCAGTCGGGCGAGAGCATCTTCGCGCACTGTCCGGGCCTGCGGATCGCGTTCCCGTCCAACGCCCAGGACGCAGCGGGCCTGCTCCGGACCGCGATCCGCTCGGACGATCCGGTGCTCTTCCTCGAGCACAAGCACCTCTACCGCCAGACTTACAACAAGGGCGAGTACCCCGGCTCCGCCTACACCGTTCCGTTCGGCAAGGCCGCCGTCCGCCGTGAGGGCACCGACGTCGTCGTCATCACGTGGGGCGCGCTGGTGCAGCGGTCGATCCTGGCCGCGCAGCAGGCGGAGAAAGACGGCATCAGCACGATGGTCGTTGATCTGCGGACCATCATGCCGTTCGACTGGACGGCGATTGCGGATGCGGTGGCAAGAACGAACCGCATTGTCATCGCGCACGAGGACCAGCTCACCTGCGGCTTCGGCGCGGAGCTCGCCGCGCGCGTCGCCAGCGATCTGTTCGAACACCTCGACGCGCCCGTCCGGCGCGTGGGCGCCATGGACACGCCCGTCGCCTACTACCCCGACCTCGAGGAGGTCATCCTGCCGGGGTCGGCTGACGTCCTCGCCGCGATCGTCGAAACCGCCCGGTACTGAGACAGCCTCGTGGCGCAGCTGGCTTCAGGCGCGACGGCCGTCCTCGCTGGCCTCGTCACGGTGACCGCGGCGACCGGACCGCAGAAGGCGGCGTCAGTCGAGACGCTCCAGGCGATCGGCGGGTTGCCGGCGCATCTGGTCGGCCGGCTCGAGGAACCGGTGGGCTTCGCGCAGGCCCGGTCGGGCGAGTACGTGGTGCTCGACCGCCGCGCGCACACGGTGTACGCCATCGACGCCCGAAAGACGGCGCTCCGGAAGGTGCTCCAGGTCGGGTTCGAGAAGGGCCACCTGCTGCAGCCGGCCGTCCTGGCGCTCAGCGCCGACGACATCTTCGCCGTGGCCGACGCGCCTGCCGGGTACGAGCGCATCCAGTTCTTCAGCCTGACGGGATCCCATCTGGGCGGGTTCCATCTCTACACGCGGATCGCCCCGCGCCTGCTCATCGGTCCGCTCATCCTGAACGGCGTCGGCTCGATGGCCTTCACCGGAAAGACGCTCCTCCTCAACCGACCCGAGACGGGCGCGCTCTTCTCGGAGCTGGACATCGACGGGAACGTCCTGCGGCACATCGGCACGCTGCGGTCGACGGGGCACGAAGCCGACCGCGACGTGCATCTGGCCCAGAACATCGGGCTTCCGCTCGTCGATCCGGCCGGCGGTTTCTATTTCGTCTTCCAGACCGGCCGGCCCCTGTTCCGCAAATACGACGGTGACGGCGCCCTCGTCTTCGAGCGGCATATCGAGGGCACGGACCTCGACGACTCGATTCGCGAGCTGCCGACGACGTGGCCCCGCCGGGAGATCGACGGAGGCCGCTATCCCATCGTGCCGCCGCTCGTGCGCACGGCCGCGGTGGATCCGACCGGACACCTGTGGGTCTCGCTCATGGCCCCGGTGACGTACGTGTACGACCCGCGCGGCGAGAAGGTCCGGACGGTGCAGTTCCGAGCCGCAGGCATGCTGTCTCCCGCCAGTCTCTTTTTTCTCGCGGACGGACGGTTGCTCGTCACGCCGGGGTGTCTTGAGTTCAACTGGAGAGCTGGAGAACTGGAGAACTGGTGAACGGGTGATAGGGCCTAGCCGCAGGGCTCCTCCGGGGTCAGCGCACCGGCCGACGCGCCTCGGCGCGTCGCGGTGAAGATGGCCATCCCCGCCACCATGGCAGTCACGAACACGATGGGGCGGGCGTCGAAGGACGCGAGCGCGACGAGAGCCGGGCCCGGGCAGAATCCGGCGAGACCCCATCCGACCCCGAAGAGCGCCGACCCGCCGATCAGGGCGGCGTCCGGCCGGTCGCGAACCGGCTGTTCGAACGTCGGGGCATAGAGCGGCGTCCGAACGCGTCGAACGACCGGCGCCGTGGCCCCGTGCGCGAGGAGCGCACCGGCCATGACGAAGGCGAGCGTCGGATCCCAGGGGCCGAAGACGTCAAGGAATCCAACGATCTTCTCCGGCCGCGTCATGCTCGACACGGCCAGTCCGATTCCAAACAGGCCCCCGGCGACGAACGCCGCCAGCCGGCTCACAGCGCGCGGTCCCACGCGATCCGTCCGAGCCACACCGTCACGATGCCGGTCAGCACGAACGCCACGGTCGCCGTCAGCGAGCGCGGGGATCGGCGCGCCAGGCCGCACACGCCGTGCCCGGATGTGCACCCATGCCCAAGGCGCGTGCCGAACCCGACGAGCAACCCCGCAGCCACCAACGCGGACGTCGACCGCGGCAGCGCCGATTCAAAGACGGGGCCCACGGCCAGCTGGTACGCGAGGCCCGCGGCGAGAAGCCCGGCCACAAAGTCGAAGCGCCACCCGCCATCGACGGCCCCGTCGACAAGAGCGCCGGCAATGCCGCTTACACCGGCGATGCGGCCGTGCGTCCGGAGGAGCAGCGTCGCCGCCAGGCCGATGAGGACGCCGCCAAGAAGGCCCAACCCGTAGTCGGCAGGCATCCAGGGATTCTACACGCCGGCCCGATACGCGGGTCCGGACCGCGGAACCGGACTCCCCCGTTCACCCGTTCACCAGTTGACCAGTTGACCAGTTCACCAGTTCACCAGTTCACCAGTTGCAGGTATTCTCCCTCCGTGTCCGAGCTTCGTCGCTCCCTGGGGCTGACGCACGCGACGGCGATGGTCGTCGGCACGATCATCGGCGCGTCGATTTTCGTGCAGCCGTCGGAGATCACGCGGCAGATCCCGTCGGTCTCAGGCGTCGTGCTGGCCTGGCTCGCAGCGGGCGTCCTGACGCTCTTCGGGGCGCTCGTCTCGGCCGAACTCGCGTCGGCCTTTCCCCGAACGGGCGGCGTGTACGTTTTTCTTCGGGAAGCCTACTCGCCGGCCGCCGGCTTCCTCTGGGGCTGGGCGATGTTCTGGACGATGCACACCGGCATCATCGCGGCGATCGCCACGGTCTTTGCGAGGTACGCCGCCTATTTCGTGCCCATGGACGACCTGGGCCTGCGCGCGACCGTCGTGGCCTTGATCGTGTTTCTCTCGGCGGTGAACATCCTCGGCGTTCGATACGGCGGACTCGTCCAGAACACGTTTACCGCGGCCAAGGTCACGGCTATTGCCATCATCGTGGTGGCGGGGCTGGCCTGGATCGGTCCGGCCGCCGCGCCCGAGCCGCCCGCGGGTGCGCTCGAGGCCGGACCGGTGACGCTGCGGGGACTGGCGCTGGCGATTGCGGCCGGCCTCTTTGCCTACGGCGGGTGGCACATGGTCACCTACACGGCCGGCGAGACCAAGGATGCCGCTCGCACCCTGCCGCGGGCGCTGATTCTCGGCACGCTGGTCGTGACAGCCTGTTATGCCGGCCTCAATGCCGTGTACCTGCGGGTTCTGCCGCTCGATGCGGTTCGAGCCTCGACGCGCGTGGCCGCCGATGCGGCCGACGTCCTGTTTGGCGGCAATGGCGCGTCGCTCATGGCCGCCCTCGTCATGGTGTCCACGTTTGGCGCGGTGAACGGCATCATCCTCGCGGGACCGCGCGTGTACTACCAGATGGCGCAGGACGGCACGATGTTCCGGTGGCTCGGCGGCGTGCACGCGCGCTTCGGCACGCCGCATCGCGCCCTGGCCGTGCAGGCCGTGTGGGCCTCGGTACTCGCCGCCACGAACACGTACGGCGCGCTCTTCTCGCGCGTCATCTACACGGAGTGGATCTTCTTTGCCGCCATGGCGGCCGGTCTCATGTGGCTGCGGCGGCGGCCGACGTACCGGCCGGCCTACCGCGTGCCGGCCTACCCCGTGGTGCCGATCCTCTTCATCGCCGCCTCGCTGATCATCGTGGCCATGCAGGTGGCCGCGGTCCCAAAGGACAGCATGATCGGTCTCGGCGTCGTGCTGGCGGGATGGCCGGTGTACGTCATCTGGACGGGGCTTGTGCGCCCGACGTCGGGTTCCAGTTGATCTCATCGCGGTACCCGTCGTATTCTGCGGGCCGAGCCATTCTTGCCACGCGCATTCCGCAGCACCCCAACGTTTTTGTTATCGCGCGTCGCTGGCGTGCTGGCCGTCGCGATCGCGTGCACGCCCGTGCTGGGCTCCGCGCAGACGCGCCGGACACCCCAGCGGGACGTGCTGCCGGCGCCGACGCGGGTGCTCCGGAGCTGGACGGACACGATCAAGGTCGATGGCCGCGACATCGCGCGGCGCGTGAACATCGTCTTCGACTACCGGGAGGGCGTGGCGACGGAGCTCGCATATGACGAGGCTGGCCGGCTGCTCTCGAGCCGGCGCCTGACCACCAACCTGCCCCGGCCCACTCCGGAGGAAATCGCCGACGCGATCGCGATCGTCCGCGCCGACGCCTTTCTCGGACGCATCGTGTCCCGGGCGAACGCCCGGCCCGAAGGCGGATTCCTGCTCGAAGAGGAGGCCGGCCAGCCGTGCGGACCCCGCACCCGCTGCCTGCAGATCCTGCTGATGGCTGAGAACAGCATGGGACTCCTCCGGCGCGTGGTCGTGGACCTGACCAAGCGCGTCGTCGCCTACGCGTCTTACGTGCCGGACGACGGCAAGGCAGGTCGGGAGTGACGCGCCGGCGCGTTCTGGGCCTTGTCGTGATCCTCGCCGCCGCAGTGTCGGGCGGCGTCGGCGTCACGCGTCACCTTTCGGCAACCGCGCCGCAGAAGGTCGCCGCGGAGCCCGCCCTTGAGCCGGTGATCACGCCGACAACGCCGATCTGCTCGAGCCCCTCGCGGCTGATGCAGTGGCCGGCGGCGAACCCGGTCTGGGAGTTCTGCTTCATCAGCCCGTACTACAGCTCGGGTGCGAACGGCGCGGGGCTCGAGATCCACGACGTGTATTACAACGGCCATCTCGTCTTCAAGCGCGCGCACGCGCCCATTCTCAACGTGCTGTACGCGCCGGGTGGCTGCGGCTGCTATCGCGACTGGTCGGACCAGGAGCGCGCGTTCCAGGCCAACAACATCCTCATCGCGCCGGGCGTGGGCGGGAACGGCTACGCGGAGCCCACGGTGCCGCCCGTGACCGCGTGCGACAACAGCGGCTACGACACGAGCGGCTTCACGGGCGTGGCGGCCGAGAAACTGGCGGACCGGCTGATCCTGACGACCCAGCTGCAGGCGGGCTGGTACCGCTACATGATGAAATGGATGTTCTACCTGGACGGCCGCATTCGGCCGCTCATGGGCTTCGGCGCGGTCCGCACGTCGTCCTGCCTGAACTACAACCACACGCATCACAACTACTGGCGATTCGACTTCGACATCGACGGCGCCGCGAACGATCGCGTGTACGAGCAGCGCCAGGGGCGCCTCGGGCCCGAGGTCGAGGGCGATCCTCAGGGCATCGAGATGCTGCAGGAGGCGCTGCGCCAGACGAACAACCCGGGTCTCGCCTGGATCGTCCGCGACAGCGTGACCGGGCGCGGGTATCGGGTATCGCCGGGCCCGCACGACGAAGTCCCGGCCGACAGCTTCGCGGTGGGCGACGTCTGGCTGCTGCGCTACAACGCGGCACAGATTGACGACGCCGGCCAGCCCGGTCCCGCGTGCGCGATCAAGTTCAACAACTACCTGAACGGCGAGAAGCTCCGGGATCAGGACGTCGTGCTGTGGTACCGGGGCGGCGCGTTCCACGCCGGCTACGACCTCGACGACTGCCATCAGGTAGGTCCGATCCTCGAGCCGGTCGGTAACTGGGCGCCGACGCCGGCGGCGGCCGCCAGGGCGACGCCCGCGAAGAAAGATCGCGAGTGACGCGGCGCTGATCCGCCGCCGTCCATGCTCGTCATCGACGTCCACAATCACTACTACCCGCCCGAGTACCTCGAGGCGCTCGGTCCGGCCGGCAGCGCCCTGCGGATCACGCACGACGCCCTTGGCAACCCGGTCGTGCACTACCCCGGCGACTACAACGTGATGGTGCGCGGCCATCGCGACATCGCGTACCGCGAGTCGGTGCTGGACGGGCACGGCGTCACGACGCAGGTCATCACGCTCACGACGCCGGGCACGCACGTCGAAGAGCCACGCGTGGGCGTCACGCTCGCGCGTCTCGTGAACGACGTGTTCGCGCGAGTGCGTGCCGATCGGCCGACGCGCTTCGTGCCGCTCGCCACCCTGCCGTTGTGCGATCCGGCGGCCTCGACGATCGAGCTCATCCGGGCGATGGACCAGCTCGGCCTGCCGGGCGCGATGGTTTTCAGCAACGTGAACGGCATCGGACTCGACCAGCAGGCGTTCTGGCCCGTCTACGAGGCCGCGAACGCGCGCGAGGCCGTGCTGATGATCCACCCGACGTATCCGCTGGGCGTCGAAGCCATGCGGGAGTACTGGCTGATGCCGTTGAACGGCTTTCTCTTCGACACGACCCTGGCCGCGTCGAAGCTCGTCTTCAGCGGCGTGGTCAAGCGCTTTCCGCGGATTCGCTGGGTGCTGGCCCACCTCGGCGGGACGATTCCGTACCTCGCCGAGCGGCTCGATCGCGGCTGGCGCGCGTTCAAGGAGTGCCGCGCGCACATCGACGAGCCGCCAACGGCCTACCTCAAGCGGCACTTCTGGTACGACACGGTCAACTTTTCGGCCGGATCGCTCAAGCTGGCGATCGAGTTCGCGGGCGCCGACCGCATCCTCGCGGGCAGCGACTACCCGCACATGATCGGGAGCATCCCGCTCATGCTCGAGAGCATCCGCGGGCTGCCGATTCCCGACGTCGACAGGGCGGGTATCCTCGGCGGGAACGCGAAAGCGCTGTTCCGGATCTAGGCCCGGCAAGGCCCGGCAACCGGCGCGAGCGTGTGGCGGATCGCGAACGTAGGGCTCACGCGCGGCAAGACCAATGACATCAAGAGGCATACGACACAGTCGAGTCCTGTAATTCCGGCCAAGCCAGGGGTATCCTTACGAGGCACGAAGCGCGTCGCGAGCCGGCAATCATGACAGGCGCGATCTCACCGGCACGGGGAACCCGGCACGCGGCTGCCGCACACGTCCTTCTCGTCGCACTGGTCCTGCTGCCCAGCGCCCAAGAGCCGCCTCGCCCGGCAACCGGCGCCCTGCCGCCCGGCGGCACCGGCGTGATCGCCGGCCAGGTCGTCGATCCCGGCACCGGCAAGCCCGTGGCCGAAGCCGTCGTCACCTTGCAGGTGGGCGGCATCACGGGGGATCTGACGCCTCGCGTGATGGCCGACAGCGAGGGCCGCTTCTTCTTCGCGAGCGTTCCGGCTGGCACGTACGGGTTGCGGAGCGTAAGGCTCGGCTACGCGGCCGGGCAGTACGGTCAGAAGCTCCCGACACTCGGTGGCCAGACGCTCGCCGTGACGGATGGACAGCACATCACGGACATCGTGCTGCCGATCTGGAAACATGCGGCACTCGGCGGCACGGTGATCGACGAAACCGGCGAGCCAGTCGTCGGCGTGACGGTCCAGGCGTTTCGACGGATGGTGTCCTTCAGTGAGGTCCGGTTCAACCCGAACTTCCTCAGCAGTTCGGCGCCCACTGACGACCGCGGCGTGTTCCGAATCGCATCACTCGTGCCTGGAGAGTACGCCATCGCCGTTCCATCGACGATGACGACGTTCCCGGCAGACATCATGCCTGGGCTCGTTGGGTCCGCCCTCGTGGGGGAGGCGTCCCTCGCCATCCGCGAAATCGGCGTGCTGGGCGATCGCACCAATCAGCAGGTCGGGAACGTCGTGCTCCTCTCACGCCGTACCGCTCCCCTGCCACCAGCGCCGGGCGAACACGACGTGCCGGCGGTCTACCGCACCACGTTTCACCCCGGTGCCACACGACCTGCCGACGCGACGGTGTTCACGATGAGGTCCGGCGACGAGCGGTCCGACCTCGAGATCAGGCTGACGCCGGTGGGCGCGATGCGCGTGTCTGGCACGATCGCCGGACCGGGCGGACCCATCGGACCCACGGCCGTTCGACTGCTGCCCGCCGGCGAAGCGCACGTGTCGTCGAGCCCAGGCTTCGAAGCGGCAACGGGGCTCAGCGATGCCGCCGGACGCTTCACGCTCCTCGGCGTGCCCGAAGGACAGTACGACCTGTGGGTGGAAGTCGGCGGCTCTTCGTCGCCGCAGAAGTCAGGTCGCCTGTGGGGTCAGGCGATGATCTCAGTCGGCACGGCCGACGTTGCCGACGTTCAGGTCACCCTCCGTCCGCCGATTCGCCTGACAGGCCGCGTCGAGATACGGAATGGTCGAACGCTGCCGGGTCAACTTCGTCTCCTAATCCAGCCAATGGCGTCCGGATGGACGTGGGAGATCGACGCGGGACCGGACAGGACGTTCACGGCGGATCTCCTCCCCGGCCGTCACATGATCACACCGTACCTCCCGCCACGGGCGGACATCCACTGCACGTCGATTCTCGTCGACGGCCGGAACGTGCTGGATGAACCGCTGATCGTGGGCCAGGACCCGTTGGCACTGACGGTCGTCTGCGGCGACCCGCCGACGCGCGTGTCGGGCACGGTGCGCGGCGAGCGCGGCCTGCCGGACGCGGACGCCGTGGTCATCATGTTTCCGGTGGATCGGCGGTACTGGCCGGGCCCCGGCCTCCGGCCGAACCGTCTCGCCGGTACGACCGCCACCGCCCAGGGCACGTTCTCGCTCGTGAATGTGCCGGCGGGCGAATACTTCGTGGCCGCGATTCCCATCGAGTCGTCGGAGGCGTGGCAGGACCCCAAGCGCCTCGATCTTCTGTCCCGCGCCGCTCTGCGCCTCTCGGTTGGCCCGGGAGAAGCGCGGACGATCGACCTGCAGACTGTGAAAGTCCGATGAGAACCGCCGCAGCGCTCGCCATCGTCTGGCTCGCCACGGCAGGCCTCACCCAGCAGGCCGGGCGTGATGTCGAGTCAACCCGACCGAGCGGTTCCGGCGCCATCGCGGGCACTGTGTACGTCGGGGCGACGGACGCCGAGCCGGCTCGCCGGGCGCGCGTCATGCTCAACGCGACCGGCGACGCGCGCATCCTCGGCCGGACCACGACGACGGACGACGCAGGCCGGTTTCTGTTTCGCGACGTCCCGGCCGCGCGCTACACGCTGCAGGCCGCGAAACCCGGCTTCCTGCCGGCCAGCTATGGCGCCCGCCGACCCGGCCGGCCGGGCACCCCGATTCCCGTGGCGGAAGGCCAGCGCCTGACCGGCCTCATGCTTCGCTTGGTTCGCGGCGGTGTCGTCGCGGGCACGGCCCGGGACTCCCGCGGCCGGCCGGTCGCCGGCGTGCCCGTGTTGGTCCTGCGCCTGGGTTACGGCGCGGTTGCAGGCGAGCGCACGCTGTCGCTCGAAAGCAGTGCCGGCAGCGCGACGACCGATGACCGGGGCGCCTATCGCGCATGGGGGCTGCCCCCGGGCGATTACGTCGTAATGGCATCGCCGCAGCTCTCGGGCGGCCGTGGCGGTCCGGCAGCCGACTTCCAGCCCCTCACCACCGGCGATGTCGCCCGCCTGCTGGCCGCAGCGCGGGGCCGAACTGCCGGCCCTAACAACCCTCCGCCCACCGCCCCCCGCGTCAACTACGCGCCCGTGTTCTTCCCGGGCACGCCTGACGTGTCTCAGGCGACGACGATCGCGCTCAAGGAAGGCGAAGAGCGGACCGGCGTGGATGTCCCCATCGGGCTGTTTCGGACGGCGCGAATCAAAGGGACCGTGCGGATGACTGACGGCGGCGCTCTGCCGACCATCGTGCCGGTCACGCTCGCGCCGGCGGGGCCACAAGCGGACCTGCTTGGCGTCCGAGCCGGTCCCCTGAGGACCTCACGCGTCGATCGGGACGGCAAGGTTGCGTTTCACGACGTCCCGCCGGGCCGGTATCGGGTGCTGGCGAACACTGCGACACCGATGGCTCGCGGCGCACCCCCACCGACGGGGCCTTCACTCTGGGCGATGGCCGAGGTCACCGTTGATGGCGGAGATGTCACGGTCGAACTCGCGTTGCAGCCGGCCATGACCGCGAGCGGCCGCGTAGTGTTCGAGGGCGCGGGGCCGCCGCCGGCGAACGTCGCCGCGGTGCGACTCGTGCTCGTGCCGCCTGGCTCGGGAGGCAACCTGTCGGCCGGCCCGGCCGGGGGACAGATCGCGGACAACGGCACGTTCCGCTTCACGAACCTGCTGCCGGGGTCCTACCGCCTGCTCCATCTCGGCAGCTATTCCGGCTGGACGGTCCGATCCGCGGAGGTCAACGGACGCGACTACGTCGACGCATGGCTGCCTGTTGAGCCCGGCGAGAGCCTAGACCTGACGGTCACCTTCACGGATCGCGTCACGGAGATTGCCGGGGTCATCGAAGACGCGGCGGGCCGGCCCGTGCCCGAACCGACCATTCTGGTGTTCCCTGCCGCGCGATCGCAGTGGGTCCCGGGAACGATCCGCATCCGCGGCGTGCGGCCGGGCACGGACGGGCACTACCGCGCGGTCGGTCTGCCGCCGGGCGACTATCTGCTGGTCGCGCTGGCGGACGTCGAACCCGGAGAATGGAACGACCCGAGATTCCTCGAATCGCTGGCCCCGGCCGCGATCCGTCTGTCGCTGACCGAGGGCGAGAAGAAGCGGCAGGACCTTCGGATCACGCCTGGTGGAGGCAGCCCGCAGGACCCCGCGTAGCGCGGCCACCGTCCGGTCGTGGCGATCCGGTGCGGCGCCGTGTAGGCCGACCGCGCGCTGCAGTTCGCCGTTTCCTTGTCGGTGAACCGTACCGGCGGAGTTCTTCGTCCCTCGGTCCAGGCCGCGGGTTCGACGAAGCGGTGACAAACACATGGCTGAGCCTCGCGACAACTCCTCAAAACGGTCGCGCGCCCCCGCCGCCGACCTTTCGAACGTACGTCGTCACCGTCCCTGTCACGGTTCCGGCTTCCAGCACCGTCGCGCGAATGAGGTAGCTGCCTGGCGGAAGCGTGCCGACGCCCAGGTCAACGCCTGCCGAGAGCGCCGGGCCATCCAGGCGCGGCGTCACGGCGTGCTCCTCGAGCGGCGCGTCGCTGCCCGCCCTGACGAGCGCCAGCCTGACCGTGAGATCGCCCGGCGCAGCCGGGTCGTCCGGGTACAGCTCCAGAAACGCGCGAAGCGTGCCGGCTTCGGCCGGCAGCGTTTCGAGCGCGAGCAGCCGCCTCCGGCCGTCCGGGCCCACCCAGGTTGTCACCACGTCGCTTACCGACACTCGGCCGAAGCGGACGAGCCTGGCTTCGACCGCCTGTTCGACGCTGCCGATGTTGCCCAGCGCGTCGGCCACGGCGAAGCGCAGCCGGTAGGCGCCGGCGTCGAGCGCGATGGGAAACGCGAGCTGATAGTCCTCACCCGCCGGAGCCGGCGGCACCGGCTGGCGACCCGCCGACGTGACCTTTCCCGCCGAATCGACGACGGCAAACATGGCCACGAGCGGCGCGACGACGCCCGCGGGCATCTGGACGTTGACGCCCAGTTCCACATCGCCCGTGCCGGCCGGCGCGCGTCGGATCGCCGTGGCGAGCGCGATCGGCACGCCGAAGGCCACGCCGCCCTGGGCGATCCGCGTCCGAAGCGAGGCGTCAATCGCGTCGGGCGCGATCGCGGCGCCGCCCCCCGCCGGCGCCAGAGCGTGCCGGTTGGCTCGCACGGTCACGCCCGGCCGCTTGACCGACACCCGCACGTCGAGAAAGCGGGACGTCAGCGTGCCGGCGGCCGCCTCCACACCCAGTTGGTACACGCCGGACGTTTCAGCCACGACGCGCCGGAAGAACCGATCGGCCTGGCCGACGACGCGCCACGCCTCGCCGCCGGCTGCCGTCGCCACGGTCTGCACGCCGCTCGTAAGCAGGTTGTTCTCCACGCGCCGTGCGTACGGACGGTCGTCCTGCGGCGGAAGGAGCCGGGCCCCCACGTACGAGACGTCCGCGCCGTCGGCGACCTCGGTGAGCGCGTAGAACCGCACGCCCGCCTCCGCCGCCGCGCGGGCGACGGGCGCGAGGCCGAGGTAGTCGCCCTCGGCGCCGGGCGCCACGCCGGTCGAGAGCGCGATGACGATGCGGGGCGCCGGCGCGGCGCGGAGGGCCATCATCACCTCCGCGTACGCCCGGAGCTGCATGGCCGACCGGTGCACCGTGTCGCTGGCCAGACGGCGCGCGCTCGCCGCCACGAGTTCGGGGCAGGCCGGCCCGGTGTCCACGATACTGCACTCGCGCTTGATGAAGTTCGGACTGCTGCCGTTCAGATTGAAGCCCTGCACGAAATCGAGCGCCTCCGCGACCGTCACGACAAACGGCGCCGTGACATCGTCTCGCCTGCCGACGACGCCTCGGCTCCTCAGCGCGGCGCGAACCGCGGCACGATCGCGCGTCGGACTCACCGCCGGTCCGAGACCGCTCGTCGTCGTCAATCCCACCAGGTCCCCGAGGTCGAGCGTCGCCAGCATGCGCTCGGCGGCGGCAACGAGCCCCTGCGCCTCCCCGGCGCGGGCGGAGAGGTCGTCGATGAGGAGCACGACGACGCGACCACCGCGGCTGGCCTGACCGGCCGCCGGCGCGGTGTTCGACGTTTCGCGCCCGGAGGCAGTGACCTCAACCGGCGGCGGGCCCCCGTACGTCAGATAGTCCAGCTGACGGATCACGCCAGGCTGGCCGTTCAGCGTGACCGTAAAATCCTGGCGCGTGAGACCCACAACAGGCCGCCCGTCGCGATCGACGACCGTGACGTCGAGGGCCACGAGATCGACGCCGGTCCGGAAGACCGGCGTCTGCTGGGCGACGGCCACCACGAGGCCAAGCGCGCATGCCGGCAACAGCTTCATCCGCAAATCTCTCCAGGGACTGTCAGCCTATCTCAGTCCCCGTTTGAACACCTTCCCCGTCGGCCCCACCGGCAGCGATTCGCGGAACTCGACGATGCGCGGGTACTTGTAGGCGGCAAGCTGTTCCTTGGACCACGCGACCAGCGCCTCCGCGCTGAGGGTGGCGCCGGCGTTCAGGACGACGAACGCCTTGACCTCCTCGCCCAGCCGCTCGTCGGGCACCCCCACGACGGCCGCGAGCGACACGGCGGGATGCGTCATGAGCACGTCCTCGATCTCGCGCGGGTACACGTTCGTGCCGCCGCGGAGGATCATGTCCTTCTTCCGATCGACGATCGAGAGGTATCCGTCGGCGTCGAGCACGCCGATGTCGCCGGTGTGGAACCAGCCACCGCGGAAGGCTTCAGCCGTCTCGTCGGGCCGCTTGTAGTAGCCCTTCATCACGTTGTGGCCGCGGATGACGACCTCGCCCCGCTCGCCCGACGGCAGCGGGCGATCCTGTTCGTCCACGATGCGAATCTCGCAGGCGTACACCGGCAGTCCCACCGTGCCCGGCTTCGACGGCCGGAAGACCTGGTTGAAGCAGGCGACGGGCGCCGTCTCGGACAGGCCGTACCCCTCGAGCACGCGGACGTCGAAGACGCGCTGAAACTCGTCGAGGAGCGGCACGGGCATCGGCGCGCCACCCGACACGGCCAGCCGCATGGACGCGGCCACGGACGAGACGTCGATCTGGCTCTGCTTGGCGTGCTGCAGAAGCGCCCAGTACATCGTCGGCACGCCGATCCAGCAGTTGACGCGCTCCTCGGCGATGACGCGGAGCACGGCCGCCGCGTCGAACCGCGGCAGGAGGACCATCGTCCAGCCCCCGGCCACAGCGGCGTTCATCTGCGCCGTCTGGCCCGTGGAATGAAAAAGGGGCAGCGTGATGAGCGTCACGTTCACCGCGTCCACGCGCGGGTCGAGGAGGGGCGCGAACATGTCGCGCGACGCGATCGCGTTGAGCGACATGTTGAGGTGGGTCAGCTCGGCGCCCTTGGACTGGCCCGTCGTGCCGGAGGTGTACAGAATCACAGCCGTGTCGTCGGGCGCCGACGGGTGGGTCGGCCACGCGGCCGGCTGCCCGTGCATGACCTGGCCGAGTGTGAGCGCGCGATCGACGGGGCTCGGCTTCGCCGGGTCCGACGTCATCACGATGAGATGCCGGCACGCGGGCACCTCGTCGCAGGCGGCGCGCGCCATCGACGCCATCGGCAGCTCGGGCGTGCCTTCGAAGACGAGCAGGGCTTTCGCGTCGCTGTCGGACAGGTGATACGCCATCTCACGCGGCTTGAGGAGGACGTTCAGGGGCACGACCACGCCGCCCAGCTTGAGAATGCCGTAATACGCCACCGGGAAGTGCGGCGTGTTCGGACATGAGAGCGCGATGTGATCGCCGGGACCGAGTCCGAGCGCCCGCAGGCCCGACGCCACCTGCGATGCCATCTGGTCGAGCTGGCGGTACGTCAGCGCGTGCGGCCGCATGACGACGGCCGCGCGGTCTGGCGTGAGCCTGGCCTGGTGATCGACGAGGTGGGCGAGGTTGAGAATCGTCATGAGTGCCCGGCGGCTCGCAGTCCGAGTGGCCCCTACTTCCGGGCCGCCACCCAGGCGGCGATGAGCCTGATGTCTTCGGCGGAAATCTTATCCCCGAGCGCCGGCATCTCGGCGTCGGCCTTGACCGACTTCGGATCGATGATTCGCTGCTCGACCTGATCCGCGCTGAACTTCAGCCCCGCGGTGGACAGATCCGGTCCGTCCGTTCCGCCCACCCCGCCAATCTTGTGGCAGTTGAGACAGAACCGGTTGAGGAGCACATGCAGGTGCCGCGTCGGCGCGTCGTGCACCGGGGGCGGGCCGGATCTGAGGCGCGCGAGCGCCGCCCGAAGGGCCAGCGTGTCGGCCTGAATCGACGTCGGCGGTTCGCGAAGGCCGGGCGCGATGACGAGTGGATCGTCGACATGTGCGTTGAGCCACGTCGCCGGCCGTGTGATCCGGCCCGGCTGCACGGGCGGCGCTGCGCGATCGGGTCCGTGGCACGCGGTGCAGCGTTCGTCGTCGTCGATGAGTGCCGCGCCCGCCAGCTCCCGGAGATTCCATTCGCCCGCTGACGCCCGCGGGCGGTCCCGGGCGCCGAGCACCGTCAGCGTGGTCACGGCCGCCAGGCCCGCCGAAAACACGAGCAGGACGCCGCGGCGATCGCGAGGCTGCCGGCTCCGGCCGCGATCCAGCCACGGCAGGAACACGAGCCACGCCAACGCCAGGCCCGGCACGAGCAGCGCGCCGACCGCCTCCCAGCGGCCGGGAAAGTACTTCAGGAGCTGGAAGAAGCCGAGAAAGTACCACTCTGGTCGCGGAATGTAGTCGGTCGACGCCGGATCGGCCGGCGGCTCGAGCGCCGGCGCACCCCGCCAGGCCAGCACCGCAAGCACGAGCGCGACGACGCCCACCACGGTCAAGTCGCGCGCCGCTTGCCAGGGAAAGAACAGCTCCGACCGGCCCGGCTGCGGCGTGATGGGCCCGGAAATGCCCTGCCGGCGCATGAGGTACAGGTGGAACGCGACGAGCCCGACGACCGTCGCGGGCAGCACGACGACGTGCAGCGCGTACCACCGAGTGAGCGTCAGCGCCCCCACGTCGGGCCCGCCCCGGAGCACACTCGCCACCCAATCGCCCACCAGCGGCGCGAGCTTCGAGATGTTGATCGTGACGACGGTGGCCCAGTACGCGCGCTGATCCCAGGGCAGGAGATACCCGGTCAGCCCGAACGCGAGGACGACGTGCAGGAGAACGAGGCCGACGATCCAGTTCAGCTCGCGCGGCTTCCGGTAGCTGCCGAAGAACACCACCCGAAGGAGGTGCACGACGATGGCCACCACCATCAGGCTGGCGCCCCAGTAATGGAGGCCGCGGACAAATGCGCCGCCCCTGACCTCCCTCGTGATGTGAGACACGCTGTCCCAGGCGTGATCGGGCGTCGGCGCGTAGTAGAGCGCGAGGGCAATGCCCGTGACGATCTGAACGCCCAGGCCGAAGAGCAGGACACTCCCCGTCGTGAACCACCACGCGGTGCCGGCGGGCAGCGGCTCGTCGAGGATCAGCCGCCGGAGGTGCCTGCTGCCGACACGGTCGTCGAGCCAGTCGGCAAGCCCCCTGCCGCGCGTGGTCACAGCTCGACCTCGAGGTCGAACGTCTGCGGGTTCACACGGACCGCAACCCGATCGAGCGGGCGCGGCGGCGGGCCCGCCACCACACGCCCCTCACGGTCGTACGCGCCGCCGTGGCACGGGCAGCGGTACTCTCGGGCGCCGTCGTCCCACACGACGCGGCATCCCAGATGGGTGCAGGTCGAGAGCAGCGCGCGGTAGCCCTCGCCCTCTCGATCGAGATAGACGACGGTCTCGGTGCGCGTCTCGTACCAGCCGTCCGACACGCGGTCCGTGAGGACCGCGGCGCCCGGCCGATTGGCGGGCAGGTCGAACATCGACAGCGCGCGACGCCAGCGCCGTGCCGCCTCGCGCCGCCGCGGCGCGGCCACGAGGCCCACGAGAGCCGTCAAACCGGCGCCCACGATCGCGACACCGCCCGCGACGAGCCGCGCGAGCGCCGATCGACGATCCTCGATCGACATGCCAAGAGCATATGCCGAAGACGCGCGTATACTCTCCCCCATGCACTCATGCGGGCGGCTCGCCGGGCTTCTTGTCGGCCCCGCCGTGCTGTTGCTCGGTCTCGCGCCGCCGGTGGCGGCCGGTCGTTCGTCCGCGACCGAGCGGCTCTACGTCACGGTCGTGGACGCGAAGGGCAGGCCGGTCACCGGCCTGACCGCCGACGACTTCGCCGTTCGCATCGACGACGCGAATCAGGAAGTCGCGGGGCTCGGCCCGGCGCTCGAGCCCGCCTCGGTCGTGGTGCTGACGGACCGGCTGGGTCTGAACGCGACGTACACCCCCTTCGACGTCGGTCAGACCCTGCGCGAGTTCGCCGGCGCCATCCGCAAGGGGAGCCAGGACGCGAAGCTCGCGCTCACGACGTTCGATGGAACGGTGCTCCAAGTCGCGAAGTTTGGCGGCGCGCCGGCCGAACTCGATCGCGCGCTCGGACGGCTGGCGACCGGTTCCGACGATGCCGTGCTGCTCGACGGGCTGGCGGATGCATGCCAGGTCATGCGGTCGGCGCCCTCGTCGCGTCGCATCATCTTCACGCTCGTCGCGGCCTACCGGCCCGACCACAGCACCATGCAGCCGGACGTCGTGGGAGAGATCCTCCGTCTTTCAGGGGCGTCGCTCTGGGTCGTCGAAGTCCGGCAGGCGCAGGGCGGCAACTACGGCAACCCGATCCGCGAGCAGATCCTCGACAACGGCAGCCGGCTCTCGGGCGGCTTTCGCGAGATCGTGTCGTCGCGGAGCGGGCTGAACACGGCGGTCCGGCACATGGCCGAACTCATCCTCGCGCAGTACGTGCTCACCTACGGCCCGGGCGGCGGCTCGTCGCGGAGCATCGTCGCCGTCACGGTCAAGCGGCCCGGGGTCCGCGTGCTCACGGCCGGGTGGACGTCGCGGTGAGCCGCCTGCGCCCGCTCCTCCTGCCGGCCATCATCATCGTCCTCGCCGCCACCGCCTACATCGTCCGGATCCAGAAAGAAATGGTGGATTTCTCGGTCTACCGCACGGCGGCGATCCGGGCCATCGACGGCGAGCCGCTGTATCTCGCCGCCGATGGCCACTACCAGTTCAAGTACTTTCCCGCGTTCGCGTTCGCGATGGCGCCGTTTGCCGGTCTCGACGAGGAGGCGGCCAAGGTCATCTGGTTCGCGATGTCGGTGGGCCTCCTGTCGGCGCTGGTGCGCTGGGCCGTTCGCGCGTTGCCGGAGCGCCGGCGGTCCGAACGCACGCTCGCCTGGCTGGCCGTCATTCTGATGGGCAAGTTCTACGCCCACGAGCTGAACCTGGGTCAGACCAATATCCTGCTCGGCACCATCCTGATCGCGGCGCTCCTCGCGTCGCAGATCGAGATGCGCTCGACGGCCGGCGCGCTGGTCGCCATCGGCGTGTTCGTGAAGCCGTACGCCGTCGTCCTGCTGCCGTGGCTCGCCCTCGTCGCCGGGGCGCCGGGGCTGCTGGTCGCCGCCGGCGTGCTGGTCGTGGGACTGGCCGCCCCGGCGGCCGTGTACGGATGGGCGGGCAATCTCGACCAGCTCGCCGCCTGGTACCGGACCGTCACCGACACGTCGGAGCCGAACCTCCTGATGCCGGAGAACATCTCGTTCGCCACGATGTGGGCCAAGTGGATCGGCCCGGGCGAGGCGGCGACCGGACTGGCCGTCGCGACGGGCCTCGTGGCCCTTGTGCTTGCGGTGATCGTGATGCGGCGCCGGGGCCAGCTCAGCGACCCCGGCTACCTGGAGTTCGGCCTGCTGATGCTGCTCGTCCCGCTCCTGTCGCCGCAGGGCTGGGACTACGTGCTGCTCCTGGCCACGCCGGCCATTCTCTGTCTGGTCGATCGGCTGCCGGAGATGTCGCGGCCGTGGCGGGTCGCGACCATTGCCGCGCTCGCCCTGATGAGCTTCACGATCTTCGATCTCCTGGGTCGAACGCTGTACACGAAGCTGATGGCGATTTCGATCGTGAGCGTGGCCGCCTGCGTGCTGGCAGCGGCGCTGGGCTACCTGCGGTGGCGCGAGTTGGCGTGAGCGTCGAGGCCGCCCGCGCGGCAGTCTGACCCCGAGGGCCGATCACCCGGCGAGGTGCCAATCCGTGTGCGGCATCCGGTTCTGGACGATCCAGCCGTACACGAGTCCGCGGTAGGTCTGCCAGCGCATGCCCTTCGCCCGGTAGAACGGCAGGAGGCTCCGCTGCAGGGCCGGCAGGCGGTAGCAGGGCACGCCCGGAAAATAGTGATGCTCGAGGTGGTAGTTCGAGTTGATGAACGCGAAGTTCCAGAACCAGTTCCCCCGCATGAGCGTGCCCCACCGGGCGGGATCGTCAGGATCGATGTCGTAATGCTGACCCAGGCGATTCAGCGTGAAGGCAATCGGAAAGACAAAGAACACCGGAATCACGTGCGCGCGGAGCGCGGCCTCCGCCCCGAACCCCCACCAGAGCGCCGCAATCGCGCCGAGGTGAACAAGAGTGGCGGCGCGACGCTCGTTCGCGATCCGCCGCTGCAGGGCCGGCGGATAGTTCGCCGTCTCGCGACGCGCGGCGCGGAAGTAGATCGGAAACAGCGCCGGCGTCGCGTAGAGCAGCTTGTACCACCGGGCGTTGCGTTTGGGCGAGAGATGGTGGCGCTTCGGATCGGCCTCTTCCGAGCCGAGCTCGGCATGATGATCGAGGTGCCACGTCGTGAACTGGCTGGCCGAGATGCCGCTCGGTATCGCGTAGAGCAGGCTCAGGACGCGCTCGGCCGAGGGATGCGCCCGGGCAAAGACGTTCTTGTGCAGCACCTCGTGGAGGAGCACGGTGAAGTTGAACACCGTGAAGCCCTGCACGAGAGCCAGCGGAATCCAGATGTAGGGCGCGTCGAACCGGATGAGACCCCAGGTGGCCAGGCCGAGGATGAGGAACTGGCGGAGGCCAATCACGACATGCCGGAGCGGGGCTTTGGCGTGCAGGCGCCGCAGCGCCTCATGGCCGACGGCCTGGCCCAGCTCGGCCCGCAGGGCCACAGTATGGTCCGCGTAGTAGCCCATGGCAGCCATTGTACCGAGGTAGGGCGTTAATGGGGCAATGAGGCAATGGGGCAATGGGGCAATGCCGCAATGAGGGAATGAGGGAATGGGGCAATGGGGCCAATGCTGCAATGCGGCAATGAAGGAATGCCGCAACGGGGCCATGGGGCAACGGTGACTGGCGGCAGTGGTGGTTCAGGGCGATCTCACTCCTTGCCCCGTTTCCCCATTCTTCATTTCTTCATTGCCTCATTGCCTCATTGCCTGGCTCGTGTCAGCAAGACTCCCCCGAGGATGGCGGCCGCGCCGAGGAGCTTGGCGCGCGTGACCGGCTCGCCCAGCCAGAGCGCGGCGACCGCCATGGCCACGATCGGCACCACGTTCGAGTAGATCGCGGTGCGCGTCGCGCCGATGCGCTGTACCGCGGCGTACCAGATGAGATACGCCACGCCAAGCGCGAAGAGCGCGGAGAGGACGAGCGCGACCCAGATCCACCAGGCCGGCCGGGCCCAGTCGAGCGCGACCAGCCCGGGGAGCGCGAGGAGCACGTACGGCCCGCCGCCGATCGCCATCGTCATGCCGGTCACGTAGAGCGCCGAATGCCGCCGGACGAGCCGGCCTGCGCCGATCGTGTACGCGCTCCAGCACAGCACGGACAGCATGACGAGGCAATCGCCCGCGAACGTCGCGCCGCCGAACGAGGCGCCGCGGCCAACCACCACGTAGATGCCCAGCACCGACACGCCCGCGCCCAGCCAGTGGAGGACGCCGATGCGCTCGCGCGCGACGACCGCCGACAGGACCGCCACCGACACCGGTGTCGCGCCGATGATGAGCGCGGCATTCGACACGCTCGTCTGGTCCACGCCGGACACGAAGCAGAACTGGTAGGCGCAGTGGCCCACGAGACCGAGCCAGACCAAGTCCCATCGATCGCGCGAGGTCAGGGCGTGCGGCGTGTAGAACACCGATGACACCGGCCCCGTCGCGCCGCGCCGCCGGACGCGGCGGATCGCCCAGAGAAACAGGCCCGCGGCGATCGAGATGCGGAGGGCGTTGAAGGGCTGCGGCGGAATGTCGAGGAACGCGCGCTTCAGGACGCTGTAGTTGACGCCCCAGATGAGCACCATCAGGACGAGCAGCGCGTCAATGCGGCTCATGGCGGGCCGCCCGCTCGGGAGCCGTCAGTGCCGGGGCTCGTCGAGGCGCTCCACGATGTCCTTGATGAGATGCTCGTTGTCCTCTTTCTTGAGGTTGTGGCGGAGGAGCTTCGAGGCAATCGCGATCGACAGGTCCACGGCCTCCCGCCGGAGCTCCTGAATCGCCTTGGCCGTCTCCTGCTGGATCCGGCGCTCGCCGTTCCGGACGATGCCCGCGGCTTCCTCCACGGCCTTCTGATGGATCTCGCCCCGAAGCCGTTCCGAGTCGGCACGGGCGCGCGTGAGAAGGGCGTCCGCCTCCCGCCGCGCCTGCACGAGGAGCTGCGACCCGTCCTGCTCGGCGCGTTCGAGCGCCGCCCGCGCGCGGTTGGCGTCCTCCACGGCGCCGGCAATCTGGCGCTCGCGGCGTTCGAGCGCCGCCATGAGCGGCTTCCACGCGAACCTCCGCAGGAGCAGGACGAGCACCACGAACGTGGTGATCGTCCAGAGGTAGAGACCCGGATCGAGCTGAACCAGCGGGTTGTTCACGGGCGTGTCCCTGGTCGTCCTCTTCGCATCACCGCATCAGCACGATCAGCAGGCAGAAGATGAGCGAGAGAATCGCGACGCCTTCGAGCAGGAAGAGCGCGAGGTTCGTCGCCTTGACGATCTCATCCGCCGCACTGGGCTGGCGGGCGATGCCCTCGGCGGTGCCGGCGGCCAGCCGGCCGATGCCAATGCCGGCGCCGATCACGGCGAGGCCCAGCCCGATCCCGGCTCCGGCGTAGTGCCAGAGGTGCGGAATCACGTCTCTTGCGGCCTGCGGAACATCCATGTCTTCCTCCAATGTGCGTTAGTGATGCGCGTGAATCGCCATGCCGATGAACACGGCCGACAGCAGTGTAAACACGTACGCCTGGACCAGCACCACGATCATCTCGAGCGCCGAGATCCCGACCGCGAGCGGCACGGCAAACCCCACGCCCGTCCCGATCCCCACGAGCGCGCTGCCCGCGAGCTCCGCGAAGATGAACACGAACGAGATAATGGCCAGAAGCGCGATGTGCCCGCCCGTCATGTTGGCCGCCAGTCGCATGGTGAGCGCGAACGGCCGCACGAGCATGCCGAGAAACTCCAGCGGAATCAAGAGAAAGTACAGCGGCCACGGCACGCCACTCGGAATCATGTTCAGCCAGTGCCGCACGAACCCGTGCGCCCGGGTGCCGGCCACGATGATCGCCACAAAGGTCACCGTCGCCAGGCCTGCCGTGACGTTGAAGTTGCCGGTGGCCGTGGGGCCCCCATGCACGAGCCGCTTCAGGAACGAGTGCTCGCCCGTGTGCAAGACGAGGTGATCGATGAGCGCCACGAGGTCGAAGATCGGGATGAGCCCGATCGTGTTCGCCGCCAGGATGAAGATGAACATCGTCAGCAGGAGCGGCGTCCACACGCCCACCCACTTCTCGCCCACGTTCGGCCGAGCGACCTGATCGCGGATGAACACGGCCGTGAGCTCGAGCACGTTCATGAAGCCCGTCGGCACAGGCGCCGGCTGCCGGAGGTACCGGCGCACGAACGACGTCGCCACGATGAACACGATCGCGGCGACCAGCCAGAGCATGAACACGTGCTTGCTCACGGACAGGTCGATCCCCCACAGCGTCGGCAGGGGAATCAGCGGGTGGGCCGGGTCGCTGTTCGCAACGTGCGAGATGATCACCTCGCCGGCGTTGAACGGCTGGGGCGCGGACGCGGCATCCTGCATGGCGACCGGAGAGCGGCCCTACCGCGCGCCGCGCCACGCGCGGCTGAAGAGCCGCTGGAGGAGCAGCGCCTGGGCGGCATAGAGCGCGATGAAATAGGCGGTGAAGCTCGCCACGAACGGCGTCGCCGCCACCTCGAGGCCCTTCAGCGCGAGGACGACGTAGGCGACAAAGAACGCGGCTTTCGCCGCCCAGGCGCGCAGCATGACCGGCATGACGCGCGCCGGACTCAACCGGTAGGCATGCGCGATGACCAGCCAGCTCGATGTCGTGGCCACGAGCGGGGCCGCCATGCCGAGGACGATCGCGGCACGGTCGGGGGCGCGCGTGAGGAGGCTGACGGCCGCGGCGCTTCCGATCGAGGCGGCCGCCAGCCAGGCCGCGGGCGTTACGGCCGCCATACGGTCTTGATCAACTGATAGAACCCGAGCGTCACACCCATGCCCAATCCGACGATGAGACCCCACGGCGACCAGCCGCGCCAGGCGTCAATCAGGTACCCGAGTCCGCCCAGGAAGATGATGCCTCCGACCAGCGTGTAGCTGGCCGTCGCGGCGGGCCCGGCCTGCTGCACGCTGTCCTGAAAGGCCTCGACCGAGCGTGTGAGAAACCCCCGGGGCTTGCGACCGGGCATGGCCCTTGTTTGATATACCACACCTTTGTGAATTTCTTCACATGGCGGGCGGCTGCCGGCGCCGGCGCCGGCCCCGCGCACGCGTCTCGCGCCCGCGGGTGCCCGTCGCCCTCGCGCCGAACGCGCCATCATAACCTCCCCGCCAGAGACCCGGCAACGCATCGGCAAAGGCGCCCACGCCCGCGCGCGTGGTGCCGGGCTCGTCGCCTCGACCCTCGCGCCGATCGGACGGGCAATCCGGACCACGCACCCCGAGGGGACTCGGTATACTGCCGTCAGTGAGGCATCTTATGGGCATTCGAGGTCCGCGCCCGATGGCCGCTGGATTCGTCGCACTCACCGTCGTCGTCATCGTCGGCGCCGCCGCCGACGCCCGTCAGGCCCAGCGCGAGACGCGCGAACGCGGCGTCGTCGTGGGCGTCGTCGGCTCGGGCAACACGCCGGTGCCCGGCCTCACCACCGCGGACTTCGCCGTCCGCGAGGACGGCGTCGCGCGCGAGGTGCTGCGCGTCGGCGTGGCGCCGCCGCCCTCGCACCTCGTGCTCCTCGTCGACGACAGCCAGGCGGCGGCCGACGCGGTGCTCTACCTCCGCACGGCGCTCGTCTCCTTCGTGCGACGCATGATGTCCGGCGACCGGGCGCCCGAGGTCGCGTTCTGGACGTTCGGCGACCGGCCGACGCGGCGAGCGGACTTCTCGCCCAATTCGGCGCAGGTCGATCGCGCCATCGAGCGGCTCTTCGTCCTGAACGGGTCGGGCGCGTACTTCCTCGAAGCGCTGGCCGAGGTGTCCAGGGAGTTGAAGAAGCGGAAGGCCGAGCGGCCGATGATCGTGGCGTTCGTCGACGAGGACGGTCCCGAGTTCAGCTCGCTGACGCACAAGAATGTCGCGGAGGCGCTGCGGGGCGCCGGCGTCTCGCTCTGGACGGTGACCAACCAGACGAAGGGCCAGGCCATGGGCACGAGCGAGGCCCGGGAGCGGGCCCTGGTGTTGGGAGACGTCACGGCCTGGAGCGGCGGGGTCAACACGGTGGTGATCACGCCGCAGGCCCTCGACACCACGTTGGCCTCCCTCGCGAGTCAGATTGCCAACCGCTATCTCGTCACCTACGGCCGTCCCGAGTCGCTCGTGCCGCCGGACCGGATCGACGTCGAGGTCAAGCGGCGTGATGTGAGAGTGCGCGTCACGCGCTGGGCGGTGGAATGACGGTCCGGCGGACGGGCGTGCGGTCCGGCGTGGCCCTCGCCTGCCTGATGGGCGCCGCGGTCGCCGGCCAGCAGGTCTTCCGCGGCCGCACCGACCTCGTCGTCCTGAACGTCACCGTGCACGACGGCGCCGGCCGTCTCGTGCCCGGCCTCGCGCGCGACGACTTTCAGGTCTTCGAGGACGGCGTGCTCCAGGAGGTTGCGAATTTCACGCGCGACGCGCAGCCGATCGCCCTCTCGCTCCTGCTCGACTCGAGCGTCAGCATGGAGCCGAGGCTCAAGACGGTGCAGGAGGCGGCCATCGGCTTCGCGCGGCGGCTGTCGGCCCGCGACCTCGCCCAGGTGATCGAGTTCGACACGCACGCGCAGGTACTGCAGCCCTTCACGGCTGACGTGGCGCTCCTCGAGCAGGCGATTCGCCGGACGGAGGCCGGCGGGTCGACGGCGCTCTACAACGCGCTGTACATCGCCTTCAACGAATTCAAGCGGGAGCGGGCCCGGTCGCTCGAGGACATCCGCCGGCAGGCCGTTGTGATTCTCTCGGATGGCGAGGATACGTCGAGCGTCGTGTCGTTCGACCTCGTGATGGATGAGGCGAAGCGATCCGAAGTGATGACGTATGCCATCGGGCTTCGGCCGAAAGATCTCTCGCCCAACCGCGGGTGGAACGAGGCGGAGTTCGTGCTCCGGTCGATCGCCCGCGAGACGGGCGGCCGTGCGTACCTCATCGAGGACGCCAGGCAGCTCGCCGGGATCTACGACCAGATCGCCCAGGAGCTGGCCAATCAGTACACCATCGGCTACGTCTCGAAGAACCAGAAGCGCGACGGCGCCTGGCGCCGGATCGCCGTGCAGCTGACGCGCGCCGACTCGGTGGCCCGCACCAGGACGGGCTACTTCGCGCCGACCGCACCGCGATGAGATCCGGCGGCCGCGTGTGTCTCATCGGCGCGGGTCCGGGCGACCCGGGGCTCATGACGGCGCGGGGCGTTCGCCTGCTCGCCGAAGCCGATGTCGTCGTGTACGACCGCGCGGTCGAGGCCGCGCTCCGGTGGGCGCGGCCGGACGCCGAGCGCATCGCAGCCGGCGCGCCGGCCGAACGCGAGACCGCGCAGGACGCGATCTCGATGCTCCTGGCCGAAAAGGCGCGCGAGGGCCACATGGTGGCCCGTCTCAAGTGGGGCGACCCCTTCGTCTTCGACAGCGGCGCGAAAGAGGCGCTCTTTCTCTACGAGCAGGGCGTGCCGTTCGAAGTCGTGCCCGGCGTGCCGGTCGCCGTCGGCGCCACGGCCTACGCCGGTGTGCCCGTCACCTACCCGGGGGCCGGCGATGCGGTCGTGCTCCTGCGCGGGCACGAAAGCGAGACCGAGTCGCTGCCCGACGTGGATTGGACGTCGCTCGTGGCCGTCGAGGGCACGATCGTCTGCTACGTCGGCGGCCGGCTCGCAGCGCGCGTGCTCGGGTCGCTCGTCGACGCAGGCCTCGATCCGGACGAGCCGGCGGCGCTCGTGTTCAACGGCACGCTGCCGGGTCAGCGGACCCTCAGCGGGACGGTGCGGAGTCTGGCGGCGTCGCTCGCCGAACGCGAAACCGACGCCGGCACGGCCCTGCTCGTCGTCGGTCAGGTGGCGGCGCTGCGCGATCACCTGCGCTGGTTCGACGACCGGCCGCTCTTCGGCCGGCGCATACTTGTGACGCGATCGCCGGAGCAGGCGGGCGAGCTGGTGGACGAGCTGGAGGGGCTCGGCGCCCAGGCGATCATCGCACCGACGTTCAGAGTCGGCCCGCCTGACGACCCGGAGGCCGTCGAACGCGCGGCCGCCGGGCTCGACAAGTACCGCTGGGTCGTGTTCGAGTCGGCCACGGCCGTGACGCGGCTGCTCGGCGCGCTGGCCCGCGGGCCCCGCGATTTGCGGGCATTCGGCGGCGTGTCGGTCTGCGCGATCGGCCCGTCGACGGCCGAGCGCCTCCGGGCGGGCGGCATCAAGCCCGACATCGTCGTGCCGGAGCTGCGTGTGGACAGCGTCGGCGAGGCGATGGCGGCCGCCGGGTCGCTCGTGGGCCAGCAGGTCCTCGTGGTGCGCCCCGATCACCTGCGCGAGGCTCTGGCTGGCGATCTGGCGGCGCGCGGCGCCGACGTCACCGATCTCGTGGCGTACCGGACGGCGGCGGAAGCGCCCGAGTCGCCGGTGGTCCAGGAGATCTACCGGATGCTGCTCGACGGCCAGATCGACGCCGTGACGTTCACGAGCCCGACCGCGGTCCGGCGTTTCGCGGCGCTCTTTGGCGACGCGGAGGCGGCCGACCTGCTGAATACGACGGTCGTCGGGGCGATCGGACCGGTCACGGCGGCGGCGGCCCGGGAACTCGGCGTCCGGTCGCCGCTCGTACCCGACGTCTTTACCGTGGACGGCCTCGTGCAGGCGCTCGTCCAGGCGCTCGGCGCGACCCGGGCGGGCGAGCCCGCGCGCCGGCCGCGCGCCTGACCGGGCGCCGACAGGCGCCGGGCCTCATCCGCCGAAAAACGACGGCAGCGCCATGTCCCGCATCGTGCGGAGCCCCGGCGCGGCCTGCAGCACCTTGGGAATCGAGTTGACCGCGATCGACGCCGTCGCCACGTCGCCATGGACGCCGCCGTCGATCTTCATGTCGATCGGCGGCTCGCCCGCGATGCGCACGGCATCGTACGACTCCGGCGCGCCGAGGTACGCCTCCAGGTGCAGGGTGATGACGGGCCGGTCCTTGCGGTGGCCGACGCCGTCCTGGATCAGCCCGCAGACGAGGCCGGGGTTGACCGACAGGAACTGGCTGGTCACGCGGGACTCGGCCATCTTCGGCTTGATCTCGTCCGTCACGCGGTCGAGCTTCCAGCCGAGGGCGTCGGCGATCATCGTGATCGACTCGGCCAGGCCGACGTGCCGCACGCGGCCATCGCGCACCTTGTCCATGAACTGGTCGCGCGTCAGGCCCGCGCCGATCTTCTGCTGGAAGGGCAGACGGCGGATCCGCGCGTCCTGAACCCGATCCACGGCGACGCGATCCACGCGGCGGCACACGGCCGTCAGCGCGATCGGCAGCGCGTCCATCACGAAGCCCGGGTTGACGCCCGTGCCGAGCACGGCCACCCGCGATCGTTTGGCCAGCGCGTCAATCTTCCGGGCGACGGCGCGGTGGCTCTTCACCGGGTAGGCCAGCTCCTCGGTGGTGGACACGATCGGCACTTTGAGCTTCAGCACGGTCTCGAACTCGGGCCACACGGACTTGAGTGACGAACTCGTGCAGAGCACCGCGACATCCGGGCGCGACGCCCGGATGCTGCGCGCCAGGTCGTCCGTGACCTTCACCCGCAGCGCGCGGCCCGCCTCGCACACGTCGCCAAGGTCGCGGCCGGTCTGGGCTGGATCGATGTCCACGGCGCCGACGATCGTGAAGCCCTTCCGGGCGGCAACCTGCCGGACGATGCCGGCGCCAATGGGCCCGAGACCGACATGCATGACTTTGATGGACACGACGCTCCCCTCTCGCACAAACGCACCATGCTAGCATTGCCGCCGTGTTCGCGGCCTTTGTCGAAGGCTGGCGGCGTGCGCTCGGGGCGAAGGCGCTCGCGGTGTCCGTGCTCGTCGCCATGTTCCTCGTGTCGGTGCCGCTGGCCATGGCGCCCGGCGACCTGGTCGGCCGGGATGTCGCCGGCAGCCTGATGCAGGCCGTCAATCGATCGCGCTCCGCGTGGGCGACCGAGCTGGGCGTGCGCTGGCTCACGCCCGGCGGCTTCGCGCTCCGCGAGATCCTCGGCTTCGCCAGTACGATCGCCGTCGCCTACATCCTGTTCTGGGTGTTTGTGTCCGGCGGGATCCTCGACCGGCTGGCACGCGCGCGGCGCGTCGGCACCGCGCAGTTTTTCGCCAGCTGCGGAGTCTACCTCCTGCGGTTCATCCGGCTCGGCATGATCGTGGCCGCCACCTACTGGGTGCTCTTCCGGGTTTTCCGGCCCCAGATTACCGACACCAGGCAGTTCGCGGCGTTTCTCGCCGCGCTCGCGCTCGTCAACCTGATCGTCGACTACGCGAAGGTCCGCACCGTCGTCGAGGATCGGCGGAGCGTGCTCGGCGCCCTGCTCGCGGCGCTGCGGTTCGTGCGCGTCCGCCCGGTGCGCGCCGTCGGCCTTTACGCGCTGAACGTCCTGATCGGCATCGGCATCGGCCTCCTCTGGCAGCGCGGCGTCACGGCCGGCATGCCCGTCGACGGCTCCTGGCTGGCCTTCGGCATCGGGCAGGCCTTTCTCCTGATCCGGATCGTCGCGCGGCTGGCGTTCCTCGCCTCCGAGATTGTCTTTTTCCAGCGGGAGCTCGCGCACGTCGCCTACACGGCCGCTCCCGAGATCGTCTGGCCCGACTCCCCCGCAGTCGAGGCTATCCGCAACCTGGCCCAGAAAACGACCTCGGAGGTCGATTCACGGAGAACGTAAAACGACCTCCGAGGTCGTTCTTATTCAAGGACGCGGAAGCGCGTGAGCGCCGCTTCGTTGATCGTCAGACCCAGGCCTGGCACGTCGTCAGCGAGCGCGATGGTGCCATCGACCGCTTTCGGCTCGCCGTCGAAGATGTACCAGAACAGCTCGTTGCCGACCTCGACGTCCACCGGGGGGAAGTACTCGGCCATCGGCGAGTTCACGTTGGCCATCACGACATGGTAGTTGTGCATCTGCCCCGCGTGCGGCACGACCGGCACGGCGAACGACTCGGCCAGAGCCGCGATCTTGCGCGCCTGCGTGATGCCGCCCACGCGGTTCGTGTCGAACTGGAGGTAGTCCACGGCTCGCGCCTCGAGCAGATCGCGCGCCTCGTACTGCGTAAAGGCATGTTCGCCGCCCGCGATGGGAATACGGCCGAGCGCTCTGAGCGCCACATACCCCTGCACGTCGTCGGGAAGCACCGGCTCTTCGAGCCAGCGGAGGTTGAACCGCTCGAGGCGCGGGATCATCCGCCGGGCGTAGTCGAGCGTCCAGCCCATGTAGGCGTCAGCCATCACGTCCACCTCGTCGCCGACGGTTTCGCGCACGGTCCGCACGAGATCGACGTTCTGCGCCATCCCGGCGGCTCCGTCGACCGGTCCCCACCCGAACCGAAGCTTCATCGCCCGATAGCCCTGCTCGCGGTACCTCGCCGCCTCGGCGGCGAGCGCCCCGAGCGGCTGGCTGTAGAGGCGGCTGGCGTAGACCGGAATCGTGCGCTTCGTGCGCCCGCCCAGCAGCCGGAACACCGGCTGTCCGGCCGCCTTCCCCATCAGGTCCCACAGCGCGATGTCGACGGCGCTGATGGCCGCCATGCCCACGCCCTTGCGTCCGAAGGCGATCGTCCGTCGGTACATGTGCTGCCAGAGGAACTCGACGTCGCGGGGGTCGGCGCCGAGCACGATCGGCTTGAGATACAGATCGATCGCCTGCTTGGTCAGCCGCGGCGCGAGCGCGGCGTTGCCGATGCCGACGTGGCCCGCATCCGTGAAGACCTCCACCAGCAGCCAGCCGTGGAACCGGAACCCCGCCATCGAGTCGGCGGGAAGCTCCAGCAGGTCCATGGGATTCGAGCAGAAATGCGGCTGGGGCGGCAGGGTCGGGCCGTGCCATTCGACGACGCGCGTGCGGACGTCGGTGATCTTCATGATGAATGGCGGTCGAGGCGCTGGATGCGCGGAAGCATGATCAGGATCACGACGAACGCCGTGACGTGCAGCGTGCCGACGATGGCAAACACGGTCGCGTAGCCGAAACCCAGATCGAGCAGCCGGCCTGCCGCGAGGTTCATGCAGAGGCCGCCCATCGCGCCGCCGAAGCCGACCAGGCCCGCGACCGACGCCACCACGCGGCGATCGAACAGATCGGTCGGCACGATCATGACGAGCGTCGACCAGGACTGCTGGCCGAAGAACGCGAGGCTGAAGAGCCCGATCGCCCACTCGACGGGCACCCGCGTCACGAACACGATGCCGGGCATGAGGATCGCGGACAGGCCCAGCGCCAGCTTGCGCGACACATCGACCGACCGGCCGCGCGAGAGCAGCCAGCTCGAGAACCAGCCGCCGAGCAGGCTCCCGATCCCGGCCGCGGCAAACGGCACCCAGGCGTACGCGCCGACCTGCTTCACGTCAAACCCGCGGGCATCGTACAGGTACTTCGGCAGCCACGAGATGTAGAAGAACCAGGCCGCGTCGGTGAGGAACTTCGCCACGATGAGGCCCCAGACCTGACGGTACGTGAAGAGCTCGGTCCAACGGAGCGGCGCGCCTTCGGCGCGGCGGTCGGTCGAAATGCCGGGCGCAGGACGATCGCCGTCCATCAGCCCGCCCCCGGGCGCCGCGTACGCCTGGCGCCACCACAGGGTCCACGCGAGCCCGACCAGGCCGCACGCCACGAAGACGAGCCGCCAGTGGCCGTACCAGATGATCGCCGCGATCGCCGGCGGCGCCACGACGGCGCCGACCGCCGTGCCCGCGTTCACGATCCCCATCGCGGTGGCCCGCTCGCCGACCGGAAACGACTCGGCGATCGCCTTGGTCGCGGCCGGGAACCCGCCGCCCTCGCCCGCGCCCAGGAGAAACCGGCTGGCGGCCAGCATCCAGAAGCCGGTCGCCAGGCCGTGGCTGGCGCAGGCGAGCGACCAGAAGACCATGATCGCGGCAAACCCGCGCCTCGTGCCGAGCCGGTCGATCAACGCGCCTCCGCCGGCGTACATCAGCGCGTAGGCCAGGAGAAAGACCGAGGTCAGGGCCCCGAACTCGGTGTTGGTCAGGGGGATGTCGACCTGAATCGCGGCAATCGCCACCGGCAGCGCCTGGCGGTCGAGGTAGCTGATGGCGATGGCCGCCGAGACGAGCCCTGCAAGACGCCAGCGAGTCATGAACCGCGCAGTGTAATACCATCGGGCGCGCCCGGGGGGGGCGATGTGATGGCGCCGTCGGCGGCGTTTCTCGGTCTCGGCGTGATGGGGGCGGGCATGGCTGGCCGCCTGCTCGACGCCGGTCTGCCGCTCGCCGTCTGGAATCGGACCGCCGGGCGCGCGGAGCCATTCGCACGTCGCGGCGCCCGCGTCACATCGACGCCGCGCGACGCCGCCTCCGGCGCTGACGTCGTCATCGCGATGGTCGCCGACGATGCCGCGTCGCGGGCGGTGTGGCTTGGGGACGCGGGCGCTCTCGCGGGCCTCCGCTCTGGCGCCGTCGCGATCGAGTCGAGCACGCTCTCGCCGGCCTGGATCGACGAACTCGCGGCCGCCGCGGCCGCCCGCGGCGCGGCGCTCCTGGACGCGCCGGTGACCGGCAGCCGCACGCATGCGGCCAGTGGCGAGCTTCGCTTTCTCGTGGGCGGGCCGGCTCCAGCCCTCGAACGCGCGCGGCCAGCCTTCTCGGCGATGGGCAGGGACGTCGTGTATCTCGGCGCCACCGGGTCCGGCGCCAGGCTCAAGCTCATCAACAACTTTCTCTGCGGCGTGCAGGCGGCCTCGCTCGCCGAGGCCGTCGCGCTCGTCGAGCGGTCTGGGCTCGATCGCGCCGCGGCACTCGCCGTGCTCACGAGCGGCGCGCCCGGCAGTCCGCTCGTCACCGCCGTCACGCCCCGGATGGCCGGCGCCGACTACGCGGTCAACTTCGCGCTGGCACTGATGCACAAGGATCTGACGTACGCGATGGCCGACGCCAGCCGGTTCGGCCTCGATCTCGACACCGCCGCGGCCGCCCGGCGGCGTTTCGCGGCCGCGCTCGACGCCGGCTGGGGCGATCAGGACTTCGCGGCCGTGGTGGAAGCGCTGCGTCGGAAGCCCTGGGCCTTGTCGAAAGAGCCGTCACCATGAAGAACTGAAGAAGTGGATCAAGACCATGAAGGGTTGCTTTTCTTCATGGCCTTCATCTGCTTCATGTCCTTCACGGTGACGGCTCTCGTGGGTCCCTCTCTATCTCTCGCGATCCGGAAAGAACGGCGCGCGCTCGAGCTCGAAGTAGTCCGGCTCGTCGTCCAGGCCCGTCGAGGCCGGCATCGGCACGACGTTCCAGTTGGGCGGATCGAGGCCGAGCAGGTGCTTCACGAACCAGTCGTTGCGCTTGCGCGTGCTGAACGGCCCGCCCGCGCCGTGGTTCGCGCCCGGCACGACCACCAGCTCGAACGTCTTGCCCGCCCGGATGAGCGCATCGGCCACCTGCATGGTCGAGGCCGGGTCCACGTTGGTGTCGAGCTCCGGCACGAGCAGCATCAGCTTGCCCTGCAGTTTGTGGGCGTTGTCCACGTTGGACGAGGCCGCGTAGTGCGGGCCGATCGGCCAGCCCATCCACTGCTCGTTCCACCAGATCTTGTCCATGCGGTTGTCGTGGCACCCGGAGTTCGAGTACGCGACGTGGTAGAACTCCGGATGGAACAGGAGCGCGCCGGCCGCGTTCTGCCCGCCGGCCGACGTCCCGTAGATGCCGACGCGCGTGAGGTCGTAGTACGGGTACTTCGCCGCCACCGCCTTGTGCCACAGCATGCGATCCGGAAAGCCCGCGTCCCCGAGGTTCTGCCACGCCATATCGTGAAACGCCTTGGACCGGTTCGACGTGCCCATGCCGTCAATCTGGACGACGATGAAGCCGAATTCGGCGACGGACTGCATGCCGGCCTGCGTGCTGAACGTCTTGGGCACGAAGGACCCCTGCGGGCCGGCGTAGATGTTCTCGATGACGGGGTACCGGCGGTTCGGGTCGAAGTTCGTGGGCCGGATGATGATGCCCCAGATGTCGGTCGCGCCGTCGCGCGCCTTCGACATGAACACTTCCGGCATCCGCCAGCCTGTGGCCAGGAGTTCGGTCGCGTCGGCTTTTTCGAGCTCCATGACGACGGCCTGATCGCTCACGCGCTTGAGCACGGACTGCGGCGGCGCGTCCACGCGCTGCCAGGTATCCACGTACATCTGGCGATCCGGTGAGTACGTGATCGTGTGCGTGCCGTCCTCGGTCGTGAGCGCGGTCAGGCTCGTTCCGTCGAAGTTCACGCGGAAGTGGTGGATGAAGTACGGGTCCTTGCCCGCATGCATCCCGCTCGCGCTGAACCAGATCTGGCGTGCCTGGTCGTCCACGCGCTCGACGCCGCGCACGACCCAGGCGCCTCTCGTGATCTGGTTCTTCACCTGTCCGGTCGCGCCGTCGTAGAGATAGAGGTGGCTCCAGCCGTCGCGCTCGGACCGCCAGATGATCTCCTTGCCATCGGCCACGTCGTACCGGTACCGCTTGCCGGAGTACTCGACGAACGTCCTGCTGGTCTCCTCGATCAGGGTTCGCGTGCGTCCCGTCGTCGCGTCCAGCTCGACCACGCGGTACAGCTGGTGGCCGCGCTGGTTGTACTCGAACGTCACGGCCCGGCTGTCCTGGCGCCAGGCGAGCTGCGTCATGGCGTACGGGTTCGGGATGAGCGCGAGGTCGGCGGACATCTGCGTCTTCGACGCCACGTCGAAGATCACGGGATGATCGAAGTCCACGACATCGCCCGGCTTCCGGTAGAACATCGTCGTGTGCTTCGGCTGAACCTGGTCCCCCGGCGACGAGTCGATGAAGTGGATCAGGCGCTCGTAGCCCGGCCGGCGGCGGATCGCCAGGATCTTCTTGGAGTCCGGGGACCATGCGAAATTCTGAGCCACCGGCTGATTGATCGTCGCGACTCCGGGGAACCGGTACGCGTTGCCTTCCGAACCGTCGGTGCTCACCATGAAGCCGGACGCCGCGTTGCCGCCCACGGGCCGGACGTACACGTTGTAGTTCTGGATGAGCGCTTCGAACTTGCCGTCGGGCGACGTCCGCACTTCCGGCGCGGCCGCGCCTGGCGCGCCGCCGCCCCGACCCTGGCCGCCGCCTCCGCGTCCCTGACCGCCGGCGCGTCCGCCCTGGCCGGCCTGCGACGCCGCGTCGGGCGCCTGCGGCGCCCGCGCGCACGTGTAGTCCGTGAGCGTGCAGCGCCAGCGCGGCGCGGGCGGCGCGCCGGGCGCCGGCGCGCCGCCGCCCTGCCGGCCACCGCCTCGCCCGCCGCCCCCGCCGGGGCCAATCGTGAACTCGATCGCCTGACGGTTGTCGGCGAACGTGAAGGTCGTAAACGGCAGCGTGACGGCCGTGTACTTCGCGTTGTTGGCCGAGGACAGCGCGGCGGCCAGCTTGGCATGATCGAAGGCCGCCGTCTTGGTCTTCGCCGCCGGACTTGCCAGGACGAACGTGCCGCCGCCCTTGACCGTCTTGCGGTACCAGAAGTCAGACGAGCCGGTAATCCACCCGGTGTCCGTGATCGTGTTGTAGACCAGGTTCTGGGTCCGCGTGCCGAGTGACGCCGATCGCTCGTAGAGCGCGCGCACGTCCTGGCTGGCCGACCCCTGCGCGACGGCCTGGTCCGACCACTGCATGGCCAGCACGACCACGAGGGTCGCGCCGACGAGTCCGTTCCGTCTCATGGCACTGTCCTTTCTCGGATGTGGCGATAGTCTGCCACAAGGTGAGGAGAACCGGCGAAGGGGCGAAACTGGCGAACTGGTGAACGGCGAGCGTCCGGACTAGGATCACAGCATGACTCGCGCCGAGGCGATTGCCGCCTGGCTTGGCGAGCGCGCGTCGGCGACCGGGGCGCGCGGCTTCGTCGTCGGCCTGAGCGGCGGCGTCGATTCGGCGCTCGTGGCCAAGCTGTGCCAGATGGCGATGCCCCATCACGTGGTGGGCGTCACGCTTCCCTGCTACAGCCACCCGCAGGATCAGGCCGACGCCCGCCTCGTGGCCCGAACGTTCGGTATCCCCGTTGTCAACGTGGACCTCGGATCGACGTTCGATGCCATGACGGGCGCCCTCGCCGACGCCGTCAAGGGCCTGCCGAAGCAGGTTGACGTCGTCGATATCAAGCAGCAGATGCCGGAGGCCAACATCAAGCCGCGGCTGCGCATGGCCTCGCTCTATTTCGTCGCCAACTCGCTGAACTACCTGGTCGCCGGCACGGGCAACCGCAGCGAGATCGTGCTCGGCTACTACACGAAGTACGGGGACGGCGGCGTCGACCTCCTGCCGATCGGCGGGCTCCTGAAGAGCGAGGTGCGCGCGATGGCCCGCGCGCTCGGCATCCCATCCTCGGTCGTCGACAAGGTTCCGACGGCTGGGCTGTGGATGGGCCAGACGGATGAGGCCGAGATGGGCTTCACCTACGACATGCTCGAGGCCTACCTGGCAAAGGGTCCGTCGACCGTGACGCCGGCCGTGGCCGCCCGCATCGAGGAACTGCGCGCCGCGTCGGACCACAAGCGGGCGCTGCCGCCGATCGGCCCGATCTGATTTCTGGCCCGCCGCTACTTGATCATGTGAAAGCCGGGGTGCCGGAGCCACGCGGCCATGAACTCCGCGTCGCAGATGTGCTCCACCCAGGTGCGCCGGTCCATCGTCTCGTACGGCAGCGTCAGCACGCGGCCGGGCATGCTCCGCAGGAACGCGTCGGTGGGGGCGGACACTTCGGTCCAGTCGAGGCGCTCTTCGAGCCGCGCGAGGAGGTCGTCGACCTGATCCAGGCTGACCGGCTCGCCGGACCCGACCTCGAGCGCGCCGTGCAGGTTGATCACGCCGCCGAATCGCCGGGCCAGATCGAGCGCGACCTCGCCAAGCCGCCGGTGATCCTCCGGGCGATCGCCTTCGGCCGCGAGCAGGATCCGGGACCGGGGCAGGAATCCAAAGCACCGCGCGACGTCGTCGAACCAGTGGAGGTCCTCGCCGTCGTACGACGCGCCGGTGATCCATCGACCGCTGATGGGGGGCGCGGCAGCCGGGTCCGCCGGAGGATCGAGCAGCCCGCGAAGGGCGTCGAGGTCCTCAGCGGCCGGGTCGCGGCTGACGACCACGGACGCGGTCGGTCCGGCCATCGCGCGCCCCCCGACCCTATCTCGTCGGCGCCGCGGTGGCGTGCGATCGCCGGGGATCCGCGCCGCCCTGAACCGTGCCGTTCGCGACATTGACGACGGCCACGGCGGCGTAGCCGTACTTCACTTCGCCTTTCCGTCCCACCTTGGTGAACGCGTGGCCGCGCGCCTCCAGGTCCGCGAGCAGCGCGCGCGGAAACCGATCCTCGATCTGGACGTTCGATCGCCCGCCCGCGCCGCCGCCGATGAGCGCGCGCGGCGCCTCGATCGCCGCCTGCGCCGACATCCCGCCGTCCACGACGTTCAGGATGATGTTGTAGACGGAGGCGGGAATCCAGGCATTGCCGGCGCAGCCGACGGCAATCCGGGGTGCGTAGCCCGGGATGCCGTAGGCGCCGACCGGGCCCGCCGTCGGCTCGAAGACGAGCGTCGGCACGCTGGTCGACGCGGACCGCTGGAGCGGCAGCATCGCGCCGAAGCCGGTGCCGCCGCGGCCGCCGCGGAAGTGATCGTTGTAAATGAAGCCGAGGCCCTTCGACATGTAATAGCTGCCGCCCCAGGTCGAGAGCGTCTGCGTGAAGGCGATCATGTTGCCTTCGGCATCGGCCACGACGAACGCCGTCGTCCCCGTCTCGACGCGCCGCCCGGCGTCCTCGCCGCCCGTGTCGAGCCCGGACGGACCGGCGCCGGGGCCCGGCCCGCCGCCCCGCCCCCCGCCGGCCGCCGAGTAGACCTTCTTCGGATCGATCAGCTTGAAGCGCTCGAGCGCGTGCGCCGGCTCGAGGTGATTGCCGAGATCGACCGGCCACCGCTCGGGATCGGCAATGCGCGCGCCGCCGTCGCGCACCCGCCACGCCTCGATCACGTAATGAAAATAGTCGGCGTCGGTCGTGTACCGCGCGCCGGCACGCGGCTGGTACTGATCGAGGATGTTGAGCGTCTCGACGATCTGGAGGCCCGTCGGCACGGGTGGCGGCGCCGAGTACACGAGGTGTCCCCGATAGCGGCCGACCAGCGGCCGGCGTTCGATCGCCCGGTACTGCGCGAGGTCTTCGATCGTGATCACGCCGCCGCTGGCCGCCATGTCGTCGGCGATCCGGCGGGCGATCGTGCCGCGATAGAACGACTGCCCGCCCTCCTTCGCGATCGTGCGCAACGTCTCGGCGTAGTCCCGGTTCGCGAACCGATCGCCGGGCCGCGGCACCGCGCCGCCCGGCAGGAAGACCCTGGCCGACTCGGCGTACTTCTGGAACGCCTCGCGGCCTTCGGCAATCGACGTCGGCAGGGCCTCGTCCAGCACGAATCCCTCGTCGGCGATCCGGACGGCCGGCGCCACAAGATCCGCCCAGGCCACCTTCTTGCTGCCGTACTTCTGGTACAGGAGATCGAGGCCCGCGACGACGCCCGGGATGTTGGCCACGGTCGGGCCGTCTGTGGCCGTCCGCTGCCCGGCGGGCGTGAAGAGCTTCGGGTTGTCGTTGGTCGCGTGCCCGGGCGTCATGTCCTTGTACTCAATCACCACGGGCTCGGTCATCCCCTTGAGAAACAGGATGGCTTGGCCGTCGCCGCCGATGCTCGAGGCGTCCGGCTCGACCACGCCGAGGGCGAACGACACGGCAATGCCGGCGTCCACGACGTTGCCGCCCTGTTCGAGGATGGCCGCGCCCACGGCCGAGGCCAGCGGATGCCCTGACGCGACAACCGCCCGCGTGGATTCCAGGGCCGGCTTGATGAGAGGCTGCTCGGCCATGAGCCGGTCGATGACGGCTTCCGCCGAGGCTGCGTCCGTCGCCCGTGCCGCCTCGGGCCGGTACTTCGCGCGAAGCGCGTCCCACGCGGCCGCCGGCGCGCCCGACACGTAGTACATCGTCTTCAACGTCTGCCAGACCTGATCGAACGCCGACGCAAAGCGGCCGGCGTCGGGTGCCGGCAGCGCGACGGATCGCGCGCCTTCGTCAATCGCCCGCGGCGCGAGCACGCGCCAGAGCGCGAACTGCGACCCGCCGGCGAGCGCCGTCGGCGGGTCGTCGTCATTCCGCAGCGGGTTGCCGTTGTAGCCGCCGGTCGCCGGCGCGAAGGTGGCGATGACCAGCGTGTCGCCGTCCGGCGACCACGCGGGCACACCGCCCTTGCGCGAGGCCAGGACGTCACCCGGGCCGGCCGAGTCGGCGCCGCCGGGCCCGGCGCCTCGCGGGCCCACGCCGCGGCCGCCGCGGCCCGGCGCGGCCGCCGGCGCCGGCTCACCCGAGGGCACGATCGACACCCAGACGCCGAGGGAACCGCCGCGCGACGCGGCATAGGCGACGCGCGCGTTGTCGGCCGCCCAGGCCGGATGACTTTCCACGCCCGTGGCCCGCGTCACGCGGACGAGTCGCGACGCGCCGCCGTCCGGCGCCGCCAGGTCGCGTACCCACACGTCGGCGTCGTTACCCGGCTCCGGGCTGCGATCGGAGATGAACGCCACCCGCGTGCCGTCCGGTGAAACGCGACCTTGCCATTCCTGAGCCTCACCCGTCGACATCGCAGCGGCGTCGCCGGATCCGTCCGCCCTGGTCGCCGTCAGGCGCCAGAGGCCTCCGGCCGGGCGAGACGAATAGACGATGCGGCCGTCGCGCGTCCAGGACGGCCAGCGCTCGTCGCCAGGCGTGGTGGTGAGGCGCCTGGCCGATCCGCCGGACGCGGGCGCGGTCCACACGTCGAACTGGCCGTTCGTGTTCGCGCTGAACGCGATCGTGCGGCCGTCCGGCGACCAGGCCGGGTCTCGCTCGCTGATCCAGCCGTCGGGCTTCGTCACCACGCGCTTGGCGTCGCGTCCCTCCGGCGTCATGGTCCAGACGGCGTCGAACCAGGTCACCGCCAGGCGGCGGCCGTCCGGCGACCACGCCGCCTCGCGCACGCCCGTGGCGACGGCCGCATCCTGCGCGCTCGGCGCGGTCGTCGCGGCCAACACGGCCAGCAGCAGGACGAGTGACGAAACACGGATGGCCATGGTGTTCATCGTGCCGTGCCCTTCCTGATTACGGTGTCTCGAATGCCTGCACGGCGCGAACGATAGCGCCGGCCGAAATGCCGTAGCGATCCAGCAGGACGTCGGGCGGACCGCTCCGCGGGATCTCGCGGACGGCCAGCCGGCGCACCCGGAACCCGCGGTCCCACACCGCTTCGCTGACGGCATCGCCAAGGCCGCCGTGCGCGTAGTGATCCTCGACGGTGATGAGGCGGCCGCCGGTGGCGGCGCCGGCGGCCACCATGCCGTCGCGGTCGATGGGCTGCACCGAGTAGGCGTCGATCACGCGAATCCGCACGCCGTCCCTGGCCAGTTCGTCGCAGGCCTTGAGCGCTTCGAACACGGTGATGCCCGCGGCCACGACCGTGACGACGTCGTCGGACGACCGGCGCAGCACTTTCGATCCGCCGACCGCGAACGTCTCGTCGGCGGCGTAGATCACGGGCGTTTTCGGGCGCGTCGTCCGGAGATACACGGGGCCGGGCGTGGCGGCGGCCGTCGCGACCAGGCGCGCCGCGCTCATGGCATCGCAGGGATAGAGCACCGTGCAGTTCGGCACGGCCCGCATCATCGCCAGATCTTCGAGCGCCATCTGCGACGGACCATCCTCGCCGATCGACACGCCGGCATGCGACCCGGCCAGCTTGACGTTCGATCCGGAGATGCCCGCCATCCGGATGAAGTCGCTGGCGCGCTCGAGAAAGCAGGCGAAGCTCGACGGAAACGGGATGGCGCCGCGGCTCGCCAGCCCCATGGCCGCGCCGATCATGACCTGCTCGGCGATGAACATCTGGTAGAAGCGGTCCGGCCAGGCCTGTTCGAACTTCTCGCTGAACGTCGAGTTCTTCACGTCCGCGTCGAGCGCGACGACGCGCGGGTCGAGCGCGCCGAGCGCCACGAGCGCGGCGCCGTACGCCTCGCGCGTGGCCACCTGGTCGCCCGCGGCGTAGGCCGGCGCCGGCGCCGCCTTGACGAAGTCCGGCAGCGGGCCTTCGGTCCGCCGCCGGGCCGGCGCCGGAATGACGGGCGCCGGGTCGTCGGTCCGGACGCGCCGGGCCTCGAGTTCCGCCAGCGCCCGGTCCGTCTCCGCGCCCTTCTTGAGCGGCTTGCCGTGCCAGCCGTCCTTGCCCTCGAAGATCGTGACGCCCTTGCCCTTCAGCGTGCGCGCCACGATCATCGTCGGGCGCCCGGCGGTCCGCCGCGCTTCGGAGAGCGCCGTGAGAATCGCGGCAAGGTCGTGGCCGTCCACGGCCACGGCGTGCCAGCCGAAGGCGCGCCACCGGGTGAGGTACGCATCGGCGTCGCGATCCCATTGCGTCCGGCAGCTCTGGCCGTAGCCGTTCAGGTCCGTCACGGCGCACAGGTTGTCGAGCTTGTGGTGGGCCGCCACGGCGGCGGCTTCCCACACCGCGCCCTCGGCCGTCTCGCCGTCGCCGACGAGCACGTACGTCCGGTAGTCGGATCCGATCCGCCTCGCGTTCAGCGCGATGCCGACGCCCGCTGCGAGGCCCTGGCCGAGCGATCCGGTGGCGACGTCCACGAACGGCAGCCGCGGCGTGGGGTGGCCTTCGAGGTCGGACGCGATCGTCCGCAGGGCGAGCACGCGATCGCGCGGAAACGCCCCGGCCGCGGCCCAGGCGGCGTAGAGCAGCGGCGCCGCGTGGCCCTTCGACAGCACGAAGCGATCGGCTTCGGGATGCTGCGGATCGTCCGGCACGAAGCGCATCTCCGCGAAGAACAGCGCGGCGACGATCTCGGCCGCCGACAGACACGTGGTCGGATGGCCCGAACCGGCCTCGCTCGTCGCTCGAATTGAGTCGATGCGAAGGTCGGTGGCGATGTTGTGGAGTCGTGCGAGTGAAGGACCCGGCATGCCGTTGTGCGCCGCAAAGTCTATCGTACGTAATAATCTGCCGAGTGTCGCTCCTGCGCTTCGCGTCGCTCGTCGTGCTGGCGCTCTGGACGGGCGGGCTGGCCGTGCTCGGGCTCATCGCCGCGCCGGCCATCTTCGACGCCATCGAGCCGCACGATCCGGAGAGCGGGCGCGCGCTCGCGGGCCAGGTGTTCGGCGTGGTCTTCGATCGATTTCAGCGCCTGGCGTGGGCGATGGGCGGCCTGCTCCTCGCGCTCTACGGCCTTCGGGCCGCGATCGGCCCGCGCCCGCGCCGGCTGGGCCTGCGCGTCTGGGCGGCCGCGGCCATGCTCGGCATGAGTCTTACCGGTGGGATCGTGATCGCACCACGCATCGACGCGATCCGGCGGACGACATCGAGCGCCGTGACCAGCCTGCCCGACACCGACCCGCGCAAGATTGACTTCCGCCGTCTGCACGGCCTCTCCACGGCCCTGATGGTCCTCACGCTCGTGGCGGGCGCCGGGCTCATCTGGAGCGAGACCAGGGACCCGCACGCGTGACACCGACCTACGACGCGGTGGCGTCCAGTCTCGCGGCGGCGATCGCGGCCGCGCCCGATCGGCGGACGGCCATGGTTCAGGCGGTCGCCGCGCTCAAGGCATCATTCCCGCACTACACCTGGGTCGGCATCTACCTCATCGAGGGCCGGGAGCTCGTGCTCGGGCCGTACCTGGGCAGGCCCTCTCCGCACACCCGCATCCCGCTGGATCGCGGGATTTGCGGCGCGGCCGCCAGCGCGAAGGCCACGATTATCGTCGACGACGTGAACAGCGACCCGCGCTATCTGGCCTGCAGCCTCGACACGCGATCCGAGATCGTCGTGCCCATCATGCGGGGCGACGTCGTGCTCGGCGAAATCGACATCGACAGCGACCGGCCGGCGGCCTTCACGACCGCCGATCGAGCGCTCCTCGAGGACGTCGCCGCCGCCCTCGCAGACCGCATGCATCCCGAGTCGAAAGAGCAGTCACCGTGAAGGACGTGAAGAACTTGAAGGCCGTGAACTCTTCATGTTCTTCATCGTCCTCATGTCCTTCACGGTGACGGCTCTTGCCACCGTCAGTGGCTTACAGGATGACCCGCCACGCTCTCGTGATGGGCACCGGCGGCGTGAGGTTCTGCCCCTGAACCGGCTGCTGCTGGATCCGGCGGACGACGTTCAGGCCGGCCACCACGCGCCCGAACGCCGCGGCGCCCTGGGCGTCGTCGAACCGACGGCCGCCGAAGTCGAGTGACGGCTGATCGTCGAGGAGGATGAAGAAGTCCGACGTCGCCGTGTCGGGAGCGCCGCGGGCCATCGACACGATGCCGGCGACGTGCGTCAGGCCGGTCGCGCTCGTCCGCTCGAGGGGAATCGGCGGGAAGCCCTCCGCCCGGCGCGTCGGGGTGATGCCGCCCTGAATGAGCTCCATCGGGGGACGGTTCGGCGGCTGCGGCGTGTAGTTGTCGGGCCGCGTCGCGCGGTGGAAACGGCCGCCGTTGTACAGCCCGGCGTCCACGTATTTCAGGAAGTTGGCGGCCGTGACGGGCGCGCGCCTGGTGTCAATCGCGAGGTCGATGCTGCCAAATGGCGTCTCGATGCGAACGGCCACTTCGCCCTCGCCGAGCGACGGCGTTGCGATCGGTGCCGCGATAGGCCGCCGCAGCGTCACGTTGAGCTCGAGCTGTCGGCCTTCGAAGATGACCAGCCCGGTCCTGAGCGCCGTGTCGAACCCGTCGGCGACGAACTGGACGCGGTAGATGCCGGGCGGCAGCGGCAGGCGGTACGTCCCGTCGGGCCTGGTCACGATCGCGACGGGCGGTCCGCCGGCGATGTTTTGAACGGTGAGCGCCGCGCCCGCGACGGGCGCGCCACCTTCGGCGACGACCGTGCCGAACAGGTCGCCCGCGGGCTGCTGCGCGGCAAGGGAGGCGGCCGCCACGAGGACGAGCGCGGACGCGAGAAGCCGGAGGCGCCGAGTCATCGAGCCGCGTATCCTAGCATCCATGCCGCGCCCGATCACGCTCATCCCTGGCGACGGCATCGGTCCGGAAGTCACCAAGGCCGTCGTTCAAGTACTCCACGCCTCGGGAGTTTCGATCGCGTGGGAGCGCCACGATGCCGGCCTGCCGGCTCTCGCCGCGACGGGCGAGACCCTGCCGGGCGCGCTTCTCGCCGCCATCCGGCGAACGGGCGTCGCCCTGAAAGGTCCGGTGACGACGCCGGTCGGCAAGGGCTTCACGAGCGTGAACGTCAGCCTGCGCAAAGCGCTCGATCTCTACGCGAACCTCCGGCCCGTGGCCAACCTCGAGGGCGTGCCGAGCCGGTACGAGGGCGTCGATCTCGTGATCGTCCGCGAGAACACGGAGGATCTGTACTCCGGTCTCGAACACGAGGTCGTGCCGGGCGTCGTCGAGAGCCTCAAGATCATCACCGAGCGCGCCTCGACACGCATCGCGGAGTTCGCGTTCGCCGAGGCGCGGCGCCGCGGCCGGAGGCGCGTGACGGCCGTGCACAAGGCGAACATCATGAAGCTCGGCGACGGCCTCTTCCTGAGCTCGGCGCGGGCCGTGGCGGCACGGCACCCGGACGTGGCCTACGACGAACGCATCGTGGACGCGGCGTGCCTCGATCTCGTCATGCGGCCCGACCGGTTCGACGTGCTGCTCCTGCCCAACCTGTACGGCGACATCGTGTCGGACGTGTGTGCCGGCCTCGTGGGCGGCCTGGGCATCGTGCCGGGGGCGAACATCGGCGACGAGGCAGCCGTGTTCGAAGCCGTCCACGGCAGCGCGCCCGACATCGCCGGACGGAACGTCGCGAACCCGACGGCGCTCCTGCGATCGGCCGTGATGATGCTCGAGCACATCGGCGAGGCGGACGCCGCCGCCCGCATCCGGACGGCGCTGCGGGCGGTACTCAAGACCGGTACCGTGCGGACGCCGGATCTCGGCGGCGCCACGACGACGACCGCGTTTGCGGATGCGGTCTGTCGGGCGCTCGAACCGTAGTCCCGCCGCTGTCATATACTCGCCCTGTGCCTCTCGACTCGCTGACCGAGGCCGTGCTGGCCCGGGACGAGGTCGCCCGGTACATTCGGGACGTCGAAGGCGCCTCCGGCCGCGAGGCGCGGACGCGCATCGAGGCGTACCTTGCCGAGCTGCGCACGACACAGCGGTACCGGTTCTACCGCGCGCTGCAGCGCCCGCTCTATCCGATCCTGCGCAAGGTCGAGCGCATCGCCGAACAGATCGGGCTGGCCGCGGACGCGACCGCCGCCGGGCGCGTCGTGTACGTCTCCAACCACAAAAGCCACCTGGACTACCTCGTCGAGCCGCTCGTGCTCGACGACCACGGCATCCGGCCGCCGCTCGTGGCGGCCGGCATCAACCTGTTCGGCGGCGCGCTCGGACTGCTCCACCGGCACGTGACGGGCGCGATTCCCATCCGGCGCAACAGCAAGGACCCGGTGTATCTCGCGACGCTGCGCGCCTACGTGGCCGAAGTCCTCAAGCAGCACGACGTGCTCTACTACGGCGAAGGCGGCCGGAGCTACGGCGGCGAACTCAAGCCGTTCAAGACGGGCCTGCTGCAGGCGGCGCTCCAGGCGGATCGGCGCGAGCTGTCGATCGTGCCGATGGCGATCGCCTACGACCTCGTGCTCGAGGAGCGGACGCTCGCCCGCGAGGCGCTCCGGCCGCGCAACCGACTGTTCTCGCAGGAAATCGCCGACATGGTGCGGCACGCAGTCGGCTATCAGACCCGCGCGTTCGTCACCTTCGGTCAGCCGATTCCCCTCGCCGACGTCGATCCCGAGGCGCGCCGCGATCTGGTGCGGCTCAGCCACCGCGTGCGCGACGCCATCGGACTCTGCCACAAGGTGCTGCCCACGGCGCTCGTCGCCTCGGTCGTCCGGCCGCAGATGACGCGATCGGAAGCCGCCGATCGCATCGACCAGCTGCTGCCGGTGCTCGCGGCCGAAGGCGCCAATCTCAGCGTCCGGACCGGCCGCGCGGCGGTTGACGACGGTGTCTCGCGGCTGGTCGAGCGCGGCGTGCTCGTCGAGGCGCGGCAGCGCCTCCGCGTCCGCGATCGCATGGTGCTGCGCTATTACGCCCGTACGATCCGGCACCTCGTCGAGCGATCGCGGAAGGCCGCCCACTGATGGTCGCGGCCCTGGCCAGAGCCGCTTTTTCTGTACTCGCGGAAAGCCGGACACTCAAACGCGTGGCGTCGCGCTACGGCCTGCACCGGCCCGGCAGCTTCGCGCGCCGGTTCATCGCCGGTGAAACCACGGCCGAGGCCATTCTCGCCGCGCGGGCGCTCGAGGCCCAGGGCCTCACCGTCACGCTCGATCTCCTGGGCGAGAGCGTCGCCTCGCGCGACGCGGCCTCGCGCGCCACGGATCAGTACATCGACGCGATCCGCGAGATCGGCCGCGCCGGCATCGGCCGCAACATCTCGCTCAAGCTCACCCAGCTCGGCCTGACGATCGATCGCGCGACGGCCATCGACAACCTGCGGCGCGTCCTCGACGCCGCCGCCGCCGACCGGTTTTTCGTGCGCATCGACATGGAGAACTCGCCCTACACGGACGCCACGCTCGAGACGTTCGAGACGCTCTGGGGCATCGGCTACCGGGACGTGGGCGTCGTCGTGCAGTCGGCGCTGCGGCGATCGGCCGCCGACCTCGCGCGCGTGAACGCGCTGGGCGCCCGCGTGCGCCTGGTCAAGGGCGCCTACAGCGAGCCGCGGGAGGTCGCCTACACCCGCAAGGCCGACGTCGATGCCGCCTTCGTCGAGCTCATGACGCCGCTCTTCCGCGACGGCGCCTACCCGGCGATTGCCACGCACGATCCGGCGATGATCGAGGCCGCCAAGCGCCTGGCCGCCCTGCACCACGTGGCGCCGGACGGCTTCGAGTTCCAGATGCTCCACGGCGTGCGCCGCGACCTGCAGGCCTCGCTTGTCGCCGAAGGGTTCCGCATGCGCGTCTACGTGCCGTTCGGCGCGGAGTGGTTTCCGTACTTCATGCGCCGGCTGGGCGAGCGGCCGGCCAACGTGGGGTTCGTGATCCGGAGCGTGCTGCGGGAGCGACGCTGAGCTTAGTCCGTCCCAAGCCGGTCATCGCCTCGATCTCCCCGGGCGTTGCGGCCCGGTCCCGACTACACTGGCTCTGACACCGACGGCCATGCGTCGGCCCGCACCCATCATTCTGCTTCGCTGGCTCGTGCTCATCGCGATCGCCGCGGTCGGATGGCCCGAACCGACCACCGCACAAATAGGGGCCGCCGGCCTCGTCGCGCTCCGTGCGCGGGCGATGGTCGACGTCGAGCGTGGCGCGATCGTCGACGACGTCATCCTGCTCGTGCGTGACGGCCGGATCGCCGCGGCGGGCCCGCGCGCGGCCGTCTCGGTGCCGCGGAACGCCGACGTCGTCGACCTCCCCGCCACCACGCTGCTGCCGGGATTGATCGACGCGCACGTGCACCTGACGCTCGGCGGCCGGCCGGAGGACAACGCGCGCGCCACGCTCGCCGCCGGGTCACAACGGTGCAGGATCTTGGCGCGGCGGCGTACGCGAACGTGACGCTTCGCGACGCGATCGCGGCCGGGCGCGTCGTCGGTCCCCGGGTGGTGTCAGCAGGTCCGTGGCTCGGCGTCGCCGGCGGCACGTGCGATTTCAACGGCATCGGCGTGCGTGGCGCCGACGCCTTCCGCGCCCGCGTCCGGGAGGACGTCACGCACGGCGTCGATCTCATCAAAGGGTGTGTGTCCGGCTGGCTGGCCGACGCGATCGCCAATCCCGCACGCGTTCCGGGCCCCAACGCCCGGCGACGCCCTGGGGCTGGCGACCGCCGCTCGTCGATGTTGTAATGGCGCCATGCCGTCAGGCTCGGCGGTCCTGAAAGGCACACTGGCGCTGGCCGTCCTCGTGGCCGCCGCGCGCAGTACCCCCGTCGTGCCGGCGGCCCAGCAGCAGCCCACCTTCCGGTCGGCCCAGCGCGTCGTCGCCGTGTATGCGACCGTCGTCGATCGCGGGGGGCGTCTCGCGGCCGACCTTACGCAGGCGGACTTCCGCGTCTCAGACGACGGACGGCCGGTCGACATCACGGTCTTCTCCAACGAGCCGCAACCCGCGACCGTGGCCATCCTGCTCGACATGAGCACCAGCATCGCGCCAAAAGTGATGCAGGTGCGCGAGTCGACGGCTCGGTTCGTTGACGCCCTCGGGCCCGACGACCGTGTGCGCATCGTGACGTTCGGCGACGAGATCGCCGTCAGCCCGCTGCTCACCGGCGACAAGGAGGCACTGGTCCGCATCCTGCACGAGGAGCTGTGGCCCGGAGGCGCCACGCCGCTCTGGAACGCCATGGGCGCCGCGATGACGTCGCTTGCCGGAGAACCCGGCCGCCGCGTCCTGCTCACGCTGACCGACGGCAACGACTCGGCCAGCCTGTCTGGCTGGCCCGCCACGCTCGGTGACGTCGAACGGCAGGCGACCAGTGACGAGTTCATGGTCTACGCCATCGGCATGGAGGGCGCCGGACTGGACCAGCGGATCGCCCGGCTGGCCGACGCGACGGGTGGGGGCCACTTCCAGGTCAAGCGGGACGCGGATCTTGCCGCGACGTTCTCGCGCGTAGCGGATGAACTGCGTCAGCAGTACCTGCTCGGATTCGCCATTGGCAATCTGGACGGCCGCTTGCACCGGGTCGACGTGCGGGTCGTCCGACCGGGCCTGACGGCGCGGGCGCGCAAGACCTACCTCGCGGCTCCAGTGCGATGATGCCGGTCCGTGTCCTGCTCGCGGCGGCCCTGGCGGGCCTGATGTCGTGGTCGCCGCCTCTCCACCGCTTGCGCGTGTCGGTACAGGTCGTCGTGCTCGACCCGAGCGGCGTGCCCGTCGCCGGCCTCGGCCAGGACGACTTCCACGTCGTCATCGACGGTCAGCCTGGAGTGGTCGACTCGGTGTCGGCGGGCGCCTCGCCCGCCAACGTCGCGGTGCTCTTCGACGTCAGCTCCAGCTTCGAGCTCACGTTCGGGCGCGGTAACCTCGTCAAAGCGGTCGACGCCTGGCTCGCGAGAGGACGCTGGTCGACGAACCGGTGGAACCTGGGCAGCTTTGCACGGCGAGTGATGCTCGGTCCGAGGTTCACGGCCGATCCGACCGAGCTGGCGCAGGCAGCGCATGCGGCGCTGGCTCTCGAGGACGCGGATCGGTTCGGCCCGTCACCGGCATGGGACGCCGTCGATGCCGGCATCCATGCGCTCGAGCCCGAGCGCGGGCGCCGCGGCATCATTCTGGTGACCGACGGCCGGTCGACGGGAAACCGGCTTGGCCTGCGTGCGGTTCTGCTTCGCGCCCTCGCGGCGGGCGTGCCGGTGAGCGTCGTTACGAGCCGCGCGCCGCAGATGTTCGCGCTCGGCGAGCGGATGATGCTGCTCGTGCAACCCGAGCTTGCCCTGCAACTGCTGGCGGACGAGACCGGCGGGGCGTTCGCACCGGACCTGCCGGCAGGGGCGGTGGCCCGCGCGTTACCTGGATCGGAGGCCGGCCGGCTCGTCGCCCAGGCTCTGGACCTCGACAAGCTGGGATCGCTCGTCGATCGCATCGCGGAGGAGCTTCGCCACTCCTACCTGCTGGCGTTCACGCTGGACCCACCCAGCCGGTCGGCGCACCTGCTCCAGGTGGTCGTCAGGCAGCCAGGGCTGACGGTCCGCACGCAGAAGACGTACCTCGCAGGCACCGTCACTTCGGCGGCCAGCCCGTGGCCAGCACCCGCTCGCCCACGGCGCCCCTGACGCCGACCCGCACTTCTCCCGGTGCTTCGCCCACCGGCCGCTCGTAGGTCACGGCGTACTGCGCCAGGAGAAGACGCGCCAGACCGGTGGCGACGCCTGGCAAGGCGGTCAGGCCCACCGACGTGTCGTAGGCTCCTCCGCTGACTGACGTCCCGACCGACAACACGTAGTCCGTCTCGCGATTGCGTCGCTCCGAGTCCATGCCCGGCAATCGCAGAGGGTTCGACGAGAAGTCAATGGCCCAGAGCGACACGCCCGCCTCCTTCAGGACGGCGAGCATGCGCTGGGCGGACACCGTCACGCTGTCACGCATCGCCACGTTGGCGAAGACGAGCACGGCCCGGCGATCCGTCGCCTCGGCGCGGAGCGCTTTGCAGGCGTCGTCGATCGCTTCGAACAGCAGCAGGCCTGGGCCGGTGCCTGCAAAATACTTGATGGCCGTGTCGAGATCAGCCGCACCCCGGCTGATACCGGCCAGGCGCGGGGTCTGGACCGCCGTCGTGAGTGCGACTCGCGTCTCGGAGTCAGCGGCTCGAAGTTGATCGAGCAGGGCGGAGAGTGTCCGCCGGACCGACAGGATGTCGTCGTTCCGCGGCACGCCGGTCACGATGATGACGATCGAGAGCGGGTCGCTGGCCGGAACGGCGCCGACCAGCGTCCGGGCGGTCTGGTTCTCCCAGACGTGGAAGGCGTCTGGCGCAATGCCGGTCACCGGCCGGCGGTTGTCGTCCATGACCGCGACGTACAAGCGATGGCGCGTGGCGGCCTGGCCGTGCGCGACGCCCAGGAGACCGAGCGCGACCCCGGCCGCGGCGAGGATCCGGGCGGAACGCGACCGACGAGATTCCACGAGCGCCTCCTCTTGGACCCGGCGGCTGGCGCTTCCATTGTTCTCCCAAGGAGCCTGCCGCGCCAAGGCCCGAACAGGGTCACCGACCAGGGCCGGGTGGACCGGGCGTCGCGCTCCGGACTCGTTCGATCACGCCTTGGAAGCGCCCGTGCGACCGCAGTCGATCCCACCGCCAATCGTGTGGGAGAAACACCAGGTTCTTCTCGCGGACGTCATACGCGGCCTCGAGGGAGGCCAGCGCGCGCTCGACGTCGCCAAGGCCGACATGGATGAGGCCCAGGTGATACGGTGAGACGAAACGACGGGCCGTGAGCGTCTCGAGCTCCTTCAGGCGTTCGAGCGCGCGATCGCGACGTCCGGCGACGGCGTGGGCATGACCCAGCAGCGCAACGATTTCGGGCGATCGGGCTGACAGCACTGCGCCCTTTTCGAGCGCGGCGATCGCCTCGTCGAGCCGGCCGCTCTGCGCGAGCGCCTCACCGAGCCACACGTGGCTCAGCGCGAAGCCGGCCTCCATTTCCAGCGCCCGCCGGCACGCCGCGATCGCGCGATCGGGCTGGCGCGCGTAGTTGTAGGTCCACGCGGGAACCGCGTTGATGACCAGCGACAGCGGATCCAGCTCCCGGGCGCGATCGAAGGCGGCGATGGCCGCCTCCCACTGCCCGATCACCGTAAGGTAGTTGCCGTGCCACTGATGGGCGACGGGATTGTTGGGATTGAGTTCGATGGCCCGCCGGAAGGCACGGTCGGCCGCGGGAAAGTCCCAGTCGTAGTAGAGCGCCCCGTAGGCCAGCGAGTTGTGGGCGTCGGAGAGCGCCGCGTCGATCTCCAGCGCCCGGGCGGCCGCCTGCCTGGCTTTTGGAAACGCCTCGTGAAACGGCAGAAACGCATAGAAGCCGAGCACGTTGTAGGCGTCGGCGAGTCCGACGTGCGCGAGCGCGTAGCCCGGATCGGCCTTGCGCGCGCGCTCGAAGTAGTCGACGCTCGTTCGCAGGCCGTCCTCGGTGCGCTTGTTCCAGAAGAAGCGTCCCTGCAGGTACAGGCGATACGCCTCGCTGTTCTCGGGCAAGGTCCGCGCCAGGGCGGCGCCCGGGTCGCCGCTCAGCCTGAGGCTCAACTGCTTCGCGATCTCGCTCGAGAGGACCTGCTGCAGCACGAGCAGATCGGCGGCGCGCCGCTCGAACTGGTCTCCCCAGATCTGGGTGCCGTCGGCGGCCCTGACGAGCTGGACCCGAACGACCAGCGTGTCGCGCACCGTCGTGAGCTGTCCCGTCAGCAGCGCCTCCACGCCGAGCGCACGTCCAACCGCGCGGGGATCGCCGTCTCGGCCGCGGAACGCGAACGCAGTGGATCGCGCCATGACGCGCACGCCCGGAAGCTGCGACAGGCTGTTGATCAGGCTGTCGCTGATCCCGTCAGCCAGGTAGTCCGCGTCGGCGCTCGGCGCCGCGTGGAGCAGCGGCAGTACGGCGAGCGACCGGATCGGGCCGGTCCGCGGCCGCACCAGCGTCCACGTCCATACGCCGACGGCGGCCAGGACGACAATGCCGGCGGCAACGGCTAGGCGTCGGAACGACGCCGGCCGGACCGGCGGCGATCGCCGCGCGCCGGCCCCGCGCGCCGCGATCGCATCGTCGAGCTCGAGGCGCGCGTCGGCAATGTCGTGGAGGCGCCGCTTCGGGTGCTTCTCGAGACACCGCGCCAGCAGGTGACGCAGGTTGTCCGGCATCGCGCCAGGCAGCGCCTGCCAGTCCGGGTCCCGCGCCAGAACACCGGCGATCGTGTCGGCGGCCGTTGCACCGGCAAACGGCGTTCGACCGGTCAGCATTTCGTAGAGCAGACACCCGAACGCCCAGATGTCCGTCCGCTTGTCCACCCGCTCGCCGCGGGCCTGCTCGGGGCTCATGTAGGCGGGCGTGCCGAGCACCGTACCGTGGCGCGTTGCGTCGCCGACGACCGTCGTCGCGTGAGCGTCGACCGAGGGATCGTCGCCGGCCATCGTCTTGGCGATGCCGAAGTCGAGCACCTTCACCGCGCCGTCGTCCCGCACCTTGATGTTGGCCGGCTTGAGGTCCCGATGGACGACGCCGCGCGAGTGCGCGGCGTCGATCGCATCCGCCACCTGCCGGGCCACGTCGAGGGCCTCGCCGAGCGGCAGCGGATCCCGCGCCAGCCGATCGGCGAGCGTCGGGCCCGGCACCAGCTCCAGCACGAGGGCGGGCAGGCGTCCGGAATCCTCGAGTTCGTAGATGGCCGCAATGTTCGGGTGGTTGAGGGAGGCCAGCAGTCGGGCCTCGCGCCCGAAGCGAGCCATCCGATCGGCATCTCTGGCCCACGCCTCGGGCAGGACCTTCAACGCCACGTCGCGATGCAGCCTCGTGTCGCGCGCGCGGTAGACCTCTCCCATGCCGCCTTCACCGATCAGGGCGGTCACCTCGTAAGGTCCGAGACGCGTACCGGCGCCGAGCCTCATCTCAGGCTGCTCCAGGGGACCTGCTTCCCGAGGTTGCACTCTACCCCGACTTCGCCAGGACCCGGCGCAGGGGCCCATCCGCCGCGTGTGGCGGCGCCTTGACTCAGAACCGCGCGCCGGGAGAGGCCGTGAGCCGGGCGGCCGTCTCGACCAGTACATCCCGGCACACGTACACGTCGTCGAGCGTCACGTACTCGGCCACGCTGTGCAGCCCGGCGCCGCCAGGCCCGAACAGCACGGCCGGAATGCCGGCGCCGCCGAGAATGGCGGCGTCCGTCCAGAACGACATCCCGACGAGGTCGGATGATCGCCCGGTCCGCCCCACCGCCGCGGCAAGGGCGCCGACGAGCGGGTGTGACGGATCGAGGCAGTAGGGCGCGCGGTGTCCGGTGATCCGGGCCGTGGCCTCGAACTCCGGGTCGCGGCGAACGAGCGCCTCGACGACCGCCCGGATCTCCGCGTCAACCGTGCCCTCGTCATCGCCGGTCACGGTCCGCCGTTCGTAGACGAGCGTGCAGCGGTCCGGGTAGCTGCTGAGCTCGCGGCCGCCGCTGACGATCGACGCGTGCAGCGACCCCGTGCCCTGATAAGCGACCGGGCTGGCCGCGCGAAGCTCGCGATCGCGCTGCTCCAGGGCCACGAGCACGCGGCCCATGCGCGCGATCGCGTCCCGGCCCTCGTCAGGCCGGCTGCCGTGCGCGGCCCGCCCCGCTGTGACGACCTCGATCCACGCAAAACCCTTGTGGCCAATGGCCACCTGCAGGTCCGTCGGCTCGGTCACGATCGCGGCGTCGGCACGCCACTCTTTATCCTTGACAAGCGCCTCCGCGCCCAGGCTCATGTGCTCTTCGTCGACGACGGCGGCGACGACGAGGCGGCCGTGGGTCCAGCGGCGGGCGAGCGTGCCCGCGGCCGCGATCATGGCCGCCACGCCGCCCTTCATGTCCTGCGATCCGCGGCCGTAGAGGCGCCCGCGATCGACGCGCGGCACGAACGGGTCGGTCATGCCCTCGACGCCGACCGTGTCGAGATGGCCGCAGAACATCACGGTCGGCCCGGGCTCGCGGCCCTCGAGCACGCCCACGACGTTCGGCCGCCCCGGCGCGACCGGCTGCACGACGACGTCGAGGCCCGCCGCCTCCAGGTGCGCGCGCGCCACCTCGGCCGCCTCGCCCTCGCCCGGCGCGCCAGGCACGAGCGACGGATTGACCGAGTCGGCCGCGACCAGGGCCTTGAGAACGGGCAAAGGATCCATGAGATCGGCGAACCCGCCGCGCGAAGTTCACTATGATCGTCCCGTGCCGCGCCTGTCGTCCACTGTAATCGCCGTGACGGGCGCGTCGGCCGGCATCGGCCGCGCGACGGCGCGCGCGCTCGCGGCCGACGGGGCGGCGGTCGTGGTGTCCGCGCGCCGGGCGGCGAAACTCGACGAGCTGGTGCGCGAGATTCGGGCGGCGGGCGGCCGCGCCCTGGCCGTCCCGGGCGACGTGACGAAGCCGGAGGACATGCAGGCGCTCGTCGAGCGGGGCGTCGAGGCGTTCGGCCGGCTGGACGTGATGATCTGCAACGCGGGCATCGGCTACTACGGCCCCTTCGCAGACACGCCTCCAGACGCCATGCGGCGCGTCGTGGACGTGAATCTCTTGGGCACGCTCTATGCGGCCTGCGCCGCCCTCGAGGTGTTTCGGCGGCAGGGCCGCGGCCACATCATCGCGGTGTCGTCAATCGCGGGGCGCCGCGGCATCGGCGGATCGGCCCTCTACTCGGCCACCAAGGCCGGACAGATCGGCCTCGTCGAAGCGCTGCGATCCGAGTTCGCCGGCACCCGCATCAGAGCATCGATCGTGTACCCCGTGTCGACGGTCACCGAGCTGCACGACGCGTTCGAGCGCGTCCACGGCCGGCGGGTCGAAGGACACGGACCGCGGCAGTCGGCCGAGGTCGTGGCCCGCGCCATCGTCCGGTGCGTGCGGAAGCCGCGCGCCGAGGTCTACCCGCTCGCGCGCGCCCGGTGGCTCGCCGTGCTCGGCGTACTGCTGCCGGCTGCCACGGACCGGCTAGTGCGGCGCTTCGGCCGCCGGGTGTCACCCGGGGGAACCCCAAATGCCGGCCCCGACGCCTGAACTCGTCGACCGGCTGGCGCGCGCCGTCCGCGACGCCGGCGGGCGCGCGCTCGTCGTCGGCGGCTGGGTACGTGACGAGCTGGCCGGCCGCACGCCGAAGGACCTCGACCTCGAGGTGTTCGGCATCGAGGCCGGACGCCTGCGCGCGCTCCTCGACACGTTTGGACGGGTCGACACGGTCGGCGAGAGCTTCGCCGTGCACAAGATCGAGGGCATCGACGTGTCGCTTCCGCGGCGGGAGTCGAAGGCCGGGCGCGGGCACAAGGGCTTTGTCGTCGAAGGCGATCCCGGGCTGTCGTTCAAGGAGGCGGCGCGGCGCCGCGACTTCACGATCAACGCGATCTCGCGCGACCCGCTGACGGGCGAGATCATCGACCCGTTCCAGGGCGCCCGCGATCTTGCCGAGCGACGCCTGCGCGTCGTCGATCCCGACCGGTTCGGCGACGACAGCCTGCGCGTTCTTCGCGCGCTGCAGTTTGCCGCGCGCTTCGAGCTCGACGTCGATGACGACACGCGGGCGCTCCTCACAAGGATTCCCCTCGACGACCTGCCGCCCGAACGCGTCTGGGGCGAAGTCGAGAAGCTGCTCCTCCTGGCCGGCCGGCCGTCGATTGGCCTGGCGCTCGCGCTCGATCTCGGCGTCGTCCTGCGCCTCTGGCCGGAACTGGCCGCCGTCGTCGGCTGCCCGCAGGATCCCGAGTGGCACCCCGAGGGCGACGTGTGGGTGCACACACTCCTGGTCGTGGACGAAGCGCGCGCGCGCATCGGGGGCCTCGAGCGGGGACAGGCCGTCGCCATGATGCTCGGTGCGATCTGTCACGACCTGGGCAAGCCGCTGACCACGGCGTTTCTCGACGGCCGCGTGCGATCGCCCGGCCACGAGGTGGCGGGCCTCTTGCCGGCCACGCGGCTTCTCGATCGGCTGAACGTGCACACGCTCGACGGCTTCGACGTCCGCCGCACCGTGCTGGGCCTCGTCGCCCACCACATGGCGCCCAACGCCTTCCGCAAGTCGCCAACGCCCGTGGGCGACGGCGCCTTCCGGCGGCTCGCGCAGAAGGTCGACCTGGAACTCCTCGCGCGTTTCTGCCTGGCGGACTGCCGCGGGCGGACGGGCACGTTCGACTGCTCGGCGATGGACTGGTTCCTCGAGCGCGCGCGCCGGCTGGGCATCGAGCACGCGCCGCCCAAACCCATCGTGCTCGGCCGCCACTTGATCGAACTCGGCGTGCCGCCGGGACCCGAGATGGGCGTGCTCCTCAGGCGCCTCTACGAGAAGCAGCTCGACGGCGAGATCGCGTCGCTCGACGACGGCCTGGCGATGGCGAGGACGATGATCGGCGGCTGAAGGGGCCGGGCGCCCTTACAGCGCCGCGAGCGTCTCGGGCGCGACGTTGCCGCCGCTGAGCACAGCGACCACGCGCCGTGATCGATCGGCCAGCGGGCTCCCCGCTCCCGGCCACAGGACGGCGGCTACGCTCGCGGCCCCGGAGGGCTCCACGACGAGCTTGGCGTCGTGAAAGAGCCAGAGCGCCGCGCGCGCGATCGCCGCGTCGTCCACGGTGACCACGCGATCGACGAGCGCACGGACGTGCTCGAACGTCAGATCGCCCGGCCGAACGGGAATCAGGCCGTCGGCCACGCTCTCGGCGCGCTCGAGCGTGACGGGACGGCCGGCGGCCAACGATGCCGTCATCTTCGCCGCGCCGGCCGGCTCGACGCCGACGACCGTCGTGCCCGGGCGGGCCGCCTTCACGGCCGCGGCCACGCCCGAGATCAGCCCCCCGCCGCCGATGGGCACGACGACGGTGTCAGCGTCGGGCGCCTGCTCGACGATCTCCAGACCGCACGTGCCCTGGCCGGCGATGATCCACTCGTGATCGAAGGGGGGGACCATGGTCAGGCCGCGCGCCGCCGCCTCGACCTCGGCGCGCCGCCGCCGGTCGACGGACGTCGTGCCTTCGAGCACGACCTCGGCGCCCCACCGCTTGACACCGGCGACCTTGACGGCCGGCGCCGTCGTGGGCATGACGATGAGGGCCCTGGCGCCGAGGCGTGACGCCGCGAGGGCGACGGCCTGACCGTGGTTGCCCGAGGAGTAGGTGATGACGCCCTTCGCGAGGGCGTCGGGCGAGAGCCGCCGCAGCATGTTGGTCGCGCCGCGGATCTTGAACGCGCCGCCTGGCTGCTGCATCTCGCACTTCAGCCGGAGCGGCCAGCCGGCGAGGTCGGACACGTCCAGCAGGGCCGTGCGCCGGGTGATGCCCTCGATGCGCCGGGCGGCCTCGCGAATCTCGTCGAGGCCGATCACCGCAGGTGCTTGTTGAGGAACGCAATCGTGAGCGGCCACGCCTGTTCGGCCGCCTTCAGATTCGCCCCGCCGGCGCCGGCCTGGCTGCCGAGAAAGCCGTGGCCGGCGCCCTCGAACGTGTGGGTTTCGTAGCTCTTGCCGAGCCGCTGCATCGCCTCGATCGTCGGCGGCAGGGTCGCGTTGATGCGCGCGTCGTTGCCGGCGTAGAGCCCGAGCACGGGCGCCTTGATGTTGGCCATCTGCGCCTCGGGCGCGACGAGCGCCGTGGACCCCGGCGCCTCGCCGTAGTACACGACGGCCGCGTGGAGCGCGGGCTGCGCCATCGCATAGCCGAAGCTCCGCGCCCCGCCCCAGCAGAAGCCGACCACGCCGGTCCTGCCGTTGGATGCCGGCAGCTTGCGTCCGTACTCCATGGCGGCGTTGAGGCGGGCAGCCACGTCCGCGTCGGTCAGCGTGCGAATGGTCTGCCCGACGGCCGATCCGAGTGACGCGGTGCCGCCGCCCTCCGGGCCCTTGCCGGACAGAAAGTCCGGCACGATGGCGATGAAGCCGTCCTGGGCGAGCTGATCGCCCAGGGCGCGCGCCCAGTCGCTCATCCCGCGGATGTCATGAATCACGAGCATCACGCCCGCCTTGTCCTTTCGCTCCGGGTAGACCACGAAGGTGTTGAGCGCGGTGCCGTCGGCCATCGTGATGTCGACCCACTCGCCGTGGCGCGACGACTCGGCGAGCGCCCGGGTCACGTGTTCGGCGGTGCCGGGCGGGACCCGATCGTTCCACGGGACCGCCACGGGCGGCGTCTGTCCGCCCTGGCGGGCGAAGACGGGCGCGGCGAGCGCGGCGCTCACGGCCGCGACGAGGACGACCTGGCGCGGCGTCATCGGACTGCTCCTTTCGGTCCCAGGCTCATGAAGGACTCACGGATCCCTCACGACTTCCGCCGAGGGCCGCCCGGTATTATGTCCTCGATGTCGCGGCGCACGCTCGTCGATTTCCTCGAGGACGTCACCGCGTCGGACGAGCCGTTCATCGTGCACGACAACGGCTACCGCGTGCGCGAGGTGACGTACCGCGAGCTGGCCAGAGCGGCGCGTGCGTTCGCCCGGCGGCTGGCCGGCGCGGGCATCGGGCCGGACGACAAACTGATCGTCTGGTCCGAGAACCGCGCGGAGTGGCTGGCGGCCATGTGGGGCTGCCTCCTCGCGCGTGTCGTGCTCGTGCCGATCGACTATCGCGCCTCCGCCGACCTCGTCGCGCGTGTGAGCGGCATCGTCCGCGCCAGGGTCGTGGCCATCGGCGACGAGGTTCCGCCCCCGGCCGGTGCGACGGGCGAGGTCTGGCGCCTGGCGGACGTGGTGTCGTTCGAGGATCGGGCCACGCCTGAACGCGAGACGGACCCGCCAGTTCGGCCGGAGCCCGACACGCTCGCCGAGATCATCTTCACCTCCGGCGCGACGTCCGATCCCAAGGGCGTCACGATCACGCACAAGAACATCCTCGCGAACATCCTGCCCATCGAGCGCGAAATCGCGAAGTACCGCCGGTACGGGCGTCCGTTTCACCCGATTCGCTTCCTGAACCTCCTGCCGCTCAGTCACATGTTCGGCCAGTCGCTCGCGACGTTCGTACCCCCGATGCTCACGGGCACGGTCGTCTTCTCGCACGGCTACAGTCCGACGGAGATCCTCCGTCAGATCAAGTCGCGACGCGTCTCGGTGCTCGTGTGCGTGCCGAAGGTCCTGGACGTCCTGCACGAGCACGTGAAGCGGGTCGAGCCGATGACGACCGAGCCGGACGTCCTGGAGGGCCGTCATTTCCTCTGGCGCTGGTGGCGGTATCGGCGCGTGCATCGGCTGTTCGGCTGGAAGTTCTGGTGCGTGATTTGCGGCGCGGCGCCACTCGAGCCGGCCCTCGAAGCCTTCTGGCGCAAGCTCGGCTTCCTCGTGGTCCAGGGCTACGGCCTCACCGAAACGGCGCCCGTCGTCACGCTCAACCACCCGTTTCGCGCCTCGCGCGGCACGGTCGGCACGCCCCTCGAAGGCGTCGAGGTCCGGATTGCGCCCGACGGCGAGATCCTCGTGCGTGGCGAGAATGTCACCTCCGGCTACTACCGCGCGCCCGGCCAGGACGAGCGCGCCCGGGCCGAGCAGGCGGCCGCGTTCGAGGGCGGCTGGTTCCACACCGGCGACATCGGCGAGTTCGACGCGTCCGGACGGCTGCTGATCAAAGGCCGCAAGAAGGAAATGATCGTCACGCCGCAGGGGCTGAACGTCTTTCCGGAAGACGTGGAGCGCGCGCTCGCGGCGCAGCCTGGCGTCCGCGAGGCGGGCGTCGTCGGCCTCCGCGTGGACGGCGAAGAGCGCGTGCACGCCGTGCTCGTCGTCGAGCCGGGCGCCGACGTCCAGGCGATCGTGCGTGGCGCCAACGCCGGCCTCGAGGATCACCAGCGCGTCTGGAGCACGTCCGTCTGGCCCGGCGACGCGCTGCCGCGCACCGAGGGCACGCGCAAGCTGAAGCGACACGACCTGCAGCGCTGGGCGGCGGGCGAACCCGGCGGTCGGGCGCCGGCAGGTGCCGGCGCCACGGTCGAGGAGATGGTCGGTCGCTTCGCCGGCGGCCGGACGATCACCGCCGCCACGACGCTCGACGAACTGGGGCTGAGCTCGCTCGACCGCGTCGAGCTGATGATGGCGCTGGAGGAAGGCTTTCAGACGACGATCGAAGAAGCGCGATGGGCGGATGTGAAGAGCGTCGAGGACGTGAAGCGCCTCCTTGGCGACGGCGCGTCGGTGACGCCGCGTCCGGGAGATCCGGTCGAGACGTCACCCGGTGCCGATGGCGACGGACGGGCCGGCGATCTCATCGCGTTTCCGTCCTGGAACCGATGGCGCGTGTCGTGGTTCCTCCGGCGCATCAGTCTGCCCACGTGGATTCTTCCGCTCCAGCGTCTCTTCGTCCGCCTCACCGTCGTCGGGCGGGAGCACCTCGACGAACTCCGGCGGACGGGCGGGCCCGTCGTGTTCGCGGCCAATCACCAGAGTCACATGGACGTGCCGACCATGATGATCGCGATGCCGGCGTGGTGGCGGTACCGCGTGGCACCGGCCATGGCCAAGGAGTTCTTCCGGGCGCACTTCTTTCCGGCCGGGTTCCCGTGGAAGAAGCGCTTCTGGACGCGCGTCTGGTACTACCTCGCGTGCATGTTTTTCAACGGGTTTCCGCTGCCGCAGCGCGAGGCGGGCACGCGCCAGACCCTGCGTTACATCGGCGAGGTGCTGAACGACGGGTACTCGGTGATCATCTTTCCCGAAGGCGAGCGCCACCCCGAGGGCCACATCGCGCCGTTTCGACCCGGCGTGGGACTCATCGGCGCGCGACTCGGCGTGCCGGTGGTGCCGGTCCGCATCAGAGGGCTCGACAAGGTCCTGCACCGGACGATGACGTGGCCGAAGAAGGGACCGGTGACGGTGAGCTTCGGCGCCCCCGTGCGGCTGTCGGGCGACGACTACGAAGCGCTCGCGCGCCAGGTGGAGGACGCGGTCGGGCGGCTCTAGTCCGGTGCCGGCTCGGCCGGTACGCTATGCTTGTTCCGGCGAAAGGACCGGGTATTTGAGCAAGGACGACCTGATTGATGTGCAGGGCACCGTCGTGGCGGTCCACAGCGGCGGGCTCTATCGCGTGCAGGTGGATGCGGGCCACGAGGTGCTGGCCCAGTTGAGCGGCCGGATGCGCCGCTTCCGGATCAAGGTCGTGCCGGGCGATCGCGTGACCGTCGGCGTCTCGCCGTACGATCCGGTCCGCGGCATCATCACCTTCCGGGCTCGTTAGCAAGCGAATCTGTTGAGTCATCCTCCCGCGTCATCCCATCGACCTCCCCACCGGCGCCGCGGCCGCGGCCCGGGACGTGGCGGCCCGCGCGGCCGGCCTTCGCACGCACCCGCGTCATCGCCCGCGCCGCCACGCGAGTCGGCGCCGTTCGACCCGGCGCCGGTTCCGTTTCGCACGCTCGTCACGGAGCCCGCGCTTGTTGACGCGCTCGATCAGCGCGGGTTCGTCGAGACGACACCCATTCAGAGCGCGGTCCTGCCGTACGCCCTGGCCGGCCGCGACGTAATCGGCTGTGCCGAGACCGGCACGGGCAAGACGGCCGCCTACGTCCTGCCGGTGCTGTCGCGGCTGATCCGCGAGGATCGCGAGCGCGGCCCGCGCGCGGCACACGACGCCACGCGCGCGCTGATCCTCGCGCCCACGCGCGAGCTGGCCACGCAGATCGACGACGAGATTCAGGGCTTTGCGTACCACGCGCCGGTCGCGAGCGCGGCCATTTACGGCGGCGTGCCGATGGGCCCGCAGGAACGCGCCCTCAAGGCCGGCGTCGACATCGTCGTGGCCACGCCGGGGCGGCTGCTCGACCACATGCGGAGCCGGGTGGGCGACTATTCGAAGCTCGAAGTCTTCGTGCTCGACGAAGCCGACCGGATGATGGACATGGGCTTCTGGCCCGACGTCCGGAAGATCGCGGAAGCGCTGCCCTCCTCGGCCGACCGGCAGACCTTCCTCTTTTCGGCGACGATGCCGGAGGAGGTGATGCGGTTTGCGGACGCGCTCGCCCCGAACGCCGTGTTCGTGCTGGTGGGTGCCCGCCGCGGTCCGGCCAGCACGATCTCGCACGAAGCCCGCATCCTCCCGGGACGCGAGAAGGTGCCGTTTCTCGCGAAGTACCTCCGCCGATCGCACGAGTCGGCCATCGTCTTCGTGAACACGAAGATCGGCGCGGACCGGCTGGCCCGACAGCTCCGATCGTCGGGCCTCAGGGCCGAGGCGATTCATGCCGACCGCACGCAGGACGCGCGGACGGCGGCGATCGAGAGCTTCCGGGCGGGCCGCACGCGCGTCCTGGTGGCGACCGACGTGGCCGCGCGCGGGCTGGACATCGACGACGTGGCGCTGATTGTGAACTACGAGGTGCCGTTCAGCCTCGACGGCTACGTGCATCGGGTGGGCCGGACGGGCCGCTACGGCGCGGCCGGCCACGCGCTGACGCTGGCCGAGCCGCACGAACGGCACGACCTCGAGCAGATCGAGCGCGCGTTCGGCCTGAAGCTCCTGGGCGAGTAGCCCGCAACCTGATCCCGGTTCGCCGGTGAGTTGACGCGTCGGGCCTCCGCGGAGATGCCGCTCGAAACGGCTCGCGCCGTCCGCGCGCGGTGCAGACTGCCGCCTGTCGCGCGATCGCTACCCGGCTTGGAACCCAAACATGCCTACGCGATCGCGCTCGCACCGCTGCGCTCCCGTCGGAGCCGTTTCGGCCTGACGCCTATCGCGGCCCTCCGAGTCGGCCCGGTGCGTCATCTCACCGGCGAACCGGGAGATCCCCCGGATTCGGCGTAGCGTCCGGGCGCGTATCGCGCGGCCAGGAGGCCCGTCGCCTCGTCGAGGTCGAGCGCCTGGATGAGCACGCCCTCCTGGCCGTACGGCAGGTGCGCCTGACAGCGGCCGGACGGCGCGATCAGGCTGGTCGCGGCCTCCTGGAAGCGCAGCGCGTAGTTCACGCTGGCAAAGTAGATTGTGTTTTCGAGCGCTCGCATGATCATCGCCTTCTCGTAGAACGGCGCGTCGGGCGAGCCCCAGGTCGTGAGGCGAACGCCGGCCCGCTCGGTGCCGGTGTGCTGCGGATGGAACACGATCTTCGCGCCACGGACGGCCGCCCACCGCACGGTTTCCGGGTAGCGCCAGCCCTCGTGGCAGATGACCACGCCGAACGTCAGCCCGTCGATCTCGAACAGGCGCCGGGTCGTGCCGGGCACGTAGAACCGGTCCTCGGACGGGTCGAGCTGGTTCTTGGTCTGGTATCCCAGGAGATCTCCGCGCCGGTCGATGACGAACGCCGCAATCTGACGGCCGGTCGGCGTGGCGTGTTCCATGCCGAGAATGGTGGCGACGCGGTAGGTCCGCGCCCACCCGGCCACGGCGCCGAGCGCGCGCCGTTCAGCCGCCTCGTCGAACGGGTACACGTCGAAGTCCTGCCCTCGCAGGCCCGGCAGGTAGGCCTCGGGAAAGCAGATGATGGCGGCCCGCGCGGCGGAGGCCTCGGCCATCTGGCCCCGGATCTTCTCCAGGCCTTCGTCGAGCGCGCCGGCGACGGCCGGCGACCCGAGCGCGACGATCACGCGCCGCCCCGCCGAGGACGGTCCGGGGGAGGATCGAGCATCGCGCCGCCCCGGGGATTCTCGACGGCCGACCGGCGTCGAAGCTCCTGGACGATCTCATCCTCACGCCAATAGTCCGCGCGCCAGATAGCCCAGCGGCATGGGCCCGCCGGCATGAAGATCACGCGGCGGGCCCGCGCGGCATCGCTCCGAAGGTCGATCGTGATCAGGCGAAACGTCGGCAGCCAGCCCTGGCGCACGGATCCAATCGCGCTGAACGGTATCGCCACCTCGCGCCCGTAGCTGGAGACCCGGAGCCCGTTCGGTCCGAGGCGGACGTGCTTGAGCGGCACGACGAAGGCGGCGAGGACCACCAGGCTCGCGAGGATCAGGGCCAGCAGGACCCCTCGGACAACCGGCGCTGCCGCACCCCTCGGATCGAAGGACAGCGCATCCGGGTTCGACGAGAGCTGCCAGGTGGCGTAGCCGACAATGGCAAGCCAGAGCGGCGGCAGGACGAACTTCACGAGCGGGGTGTGGCGGGCCGACAGGGTGCGTTCCACGGGAGGAGGCTCGATGGCGAACGACCGCGCGTCATCGGCGGCGGCTCAGGATCGCACCAGCCGGCGTCGGGTGCAAGCCGGCGGTCGGCGCGCGAATCGCCGCGCAACCTCTTTTAGAAGAGAGGGTCGCCCGGCAGCCTGGCTGCCTGCCGAATCCAGCTCGCCACGAGCTTCTCGTCCGGCCGGTCGTTCTCGTGGATGTGGAAGTAGCGGGCGTTCGGGTCCTTGGACGAGACGGGCGGCAGCGGGCGGAGCGCCGTGCCGCGGAGGAAGCTCACCTTCACGTACTTCGTGAAGCAGTGGAAGCCGAGGAACCAGCCGTTGCCCTCGACGCCATAGAAGGGCGAGTTCCACCGCACGGCCTTACGTACGCCGGGCACGGTCCGAACGACGAGCGCGTCGAGGCGGCGCCCGGCGTCGCGCTTCCAGCCCGGCATGGCGGCGATGTAGGCCTCTACGGGGGCGTCGCCGTCGGCTTTGGCGATCTGCGGGTTGCCGCCGGACAGGAGCGTCACGGGCGGGTTGTTCCGGGCCACCGCGGCCCTGACGAGCGCCTTGAACGCGCGCGCGTCGACCGGGTCGCCTTCGCGGATGTCGATGGCCCTGCGCGTCGTGCCGTCCAGGCTGGCGTTGAAGAGCCGCGCCGGGTCTGGAATGGAGGCCCCTCGGGCGAAGGTGAGCTTCACGACCTCCTTGTACGCCTCGCCGGTGCAGACGATGCCGTGGTGCGACCAGACGGGAACGCCCCACTTCCACTCCTCGGTCATGCCGGGGTCGGCTTGCAGGATGAGCGCGCGCATGCGGGCCAGGGTCTTGCCGCGCCATCCCGCGAGGTCGCGGATGCGCCGGTCGATGAGCCGAGAAGCGCGGATGGTGGACGGGTCGGCCGCCGACGGGGAGCCGGCCTGGCCTCGCCTGCGAGCGGCACGCGCCGACGCCGTCATGGGCGTGAGTGTGTCACATCGCGTCCTGCTTACTGTCCCGGTGGCGGCTGCCAGAGTTCGACCTTGTTGCCTTCCGGATCGATGACCCACCCGAACTTTCCGTACTCGGAGTCATCGGTCTTTTCAAGGACGTTGCAGCCTTCGGCACGAAGGGCATCAAGCAGTGCGGACAAGTCGTCGACACGATAGTTGACCATGAACGGGGCCTTGCTCGGCGCGAAGGGGTCACCATGAGCGGCGCCGATGGACCACACGGTCGTTCCCCCTGTCGGATGGCCCGCTCCATCGGTCCACGTGAACGCCGTGCCTCCCCAGGCCTGAACGTCGATTCCGAGGTGCTTCTTGTACCACGCTCGCAATGCGACAGGGTCGTTCGCGTTGAAGAAGATCCCTCCGATACCCGTCACCCTTTTCATAAGACCCTCCGACGTGCGGCCGGTTTGGAGCGGACCGCGCCCGCGTCGTTTCGGCTCCCTGGTCGGCGGGCGGTGTCGGTGACGCGCGTCAGAATTCGGCTCGCGCCCGCTGGCGATTCGGCCTGAACGTCCTGCAGAATCTCGGCGACGGCCGAGATGGCCGACTCGGCCCACTCTACTGCGCGTGACCGAGCAACCACTTCCGGCGCAACTCGGCAACAACCCGCTCATGGGGTATCGTTCGACCGGCCCGAATATCAGCATCGCCGCGCTCCACCGCCTGCACCACATAGAGGTGATACTGCACGTCGTCAATGGTGCAGTCTTCGGGAAGCCGATCGAGCAACGCCCGAACCCGATCCTTCGTCGTCATGGCTCATTCAGAATACGGGCTCATCAGTCCGAACACAACCTTCGGTTCAAGATCCTGATGGTTCAGCAGGCTAGACAGTATGACTTCGGGTTCGTGAACGACTGACCTCCGGCACAATTCGCGGGTTGGTCCGTGCAGGACCAGAGCCGCCCACGGCAGCGTCAGCCGTCCGTTTCGACCGGAGGTCAGCC
>Ga0187892_10000270_pt1 | contig 138184 bp, 145 predicted proteins | sample MA1701073metaG_FD_139345 | JGI IMG/M metagenome (GOLD analysis project Ga0187892, IMG submission 139345) | Bio-ooze microbial communities from a basaltic lava cave in the Kipuka Kanohina Cave System on the Island of Hawaii, USA - MA170107-3 metaG ... | reverse complement strand
GATCCTGATGGGCGGCACGATTCCGATCCTCACGCAGGCGCTGACGCGCGGGCTCGCGGACGCGACGCGCATCCACGCCTTCATCTACGCGTTCAACACCGCCGGCGCCTTCGCCGGCTCGCTCGCCGCCGGCTTCGTGCTGATCCACTGGCTCGGCCTCGACGGCGTGCTGCGCGCGATGGGCGGCGTGAACCTGTTCGCCGGCGCGGTGTTCGTGCTGCTCGGCTGGCGCGCGTCGCGGGCCACGACGGCGGAGCCGGCGGCGACGGCCGCGGCCATCACGCCGCTCGCGCGCTTCGCCCCGCTCGCCGGCGTCGCCTTGCTCGCGGGCTTCTCGATGATGGTCCTGCAAACGACCTTCAATCGGGTCGCCGGGCTCGCCCTCGGCTCGTCGCACTTCACGTTCGCGATGGTGGTGGCGGTGTTCGTGCTCTGCATCGCGCTCGGGAGCTTCACGGTCTCGTCGCTGTCGCGGATTCCGGCCTGGATCGTGCCCGGCACGCAATGGCTGCTCGTGGCGCTGCTCGCGGGTCTCTACCTGCTGATCCCCGACGCCGGCTACGGCGCGCACGTGTTCCGCTCCTTCTTCCGCGACCAGCCGGAGGGCTTCTACCCGTTCCAGATCGGCGTGTTCCTCAGCATCCTCGCGATCCTGATCGTGCCGATCGGCTTGTCGGGAGCCCTGCTGCCGCTGCTGTTCCACTCGCTGCGCAACGAGATCGGCGACCTCGGGCGCATGGCGGGCAGCCTGTACAGCTGGAACACGGTCGGCTCCCTGCTCGGGGCCCTGCTCGGCGGCTACGTGCTGCTGTTCTGGCTCGACCTGCACCACGTCTACACGATCGCCCTCGGCGCCTTGACGATCGGGGCGGGGATCCTGAGCGTGCGCGTCGCGCGCGCCCCGTGGCCGGCCGCCGCGGTCGCCACCGCGGCCGTGCTGGCCGGGATCGTCGCGCTGCCGGGCTGGGACCCCTCGCGCCTCGGCATCGGCAGCTTCCGCACGCGCGCTCCGACGCCGCACACCTTCGCCGGCCCCGAGCAATACTCGAAGAAGATGAGCCAGGGGATGGAGGTCCTCTTCTACGACGACGATCCCGTGAACACGGTGACCGTCCTCGAGACGAACAGAGCGGACGAGAAGAAGGCGCGCTCGATCCTCAACAACGGCAAGTCCGACGGCAGCACGGTCGGCGACTACCCGACGATGTGCTACGCGGCGGTCCTGCCGGCGCTGCTGAGCGACGACCCGTCGCGCTCCTTCGTGATCGGTTGGGGCACCGGCGTCACGGCGGGCGAGCTCGGCGCGCTCGCCGGCACGACGGAGGTGCAGGTCGCCGAGATCTCGCCGGGCGTGATCGAGGGCGCGCCCCTGTTCGGGAGAGCGAACCAGCACGCCGACACGAACCCGAAGGTGAAGACCCTCCGACGCGACGCCTACCGCGCGCTGTTGCGCAGCGACGGCCAGTTCGGCGTGATCGTCTCGGAGCCGAGCAACCCGTGGGTGACGGGCGTCGAGATGCTCTTCAGCAAGGAGTTCCTCGAGGCCGCACGCGCGCGCCTCACGCCGGGCGGGGTATACGCGCAGTGGTTCCACCTCTACGAGGTGGACGAGGCCGCCGTCGAGATCGTCGCGCGCACCTACAGCTCCGTGTTCGACGACATCGCCGTCTGGTTCACGAAGGGCCCCGACATCCTGCTGATGGGGCTGAACTCGCCCGGAGGCTATCCGGACCTCGAGACGATCCGCGCGCGCGCCGCGCAGCCCGACTTCGCGGCAGGGCTCGCGCGCTGCGGCGCCAAGACCTTTCCCGAGGTGCTCGCGCACGAGCTGCTGCCGCCCGGACTGCTGCGGGCGGGCCACGTCGCCGGCGAGCTCCACACGCTGCGCCGCCCGATCCTCAGCCAGGAGGCCGCGCGCGCCTTCTTCGCGGGGCGACGGGTCGACCTGCCGCGGCTCGCCGGCGGCCCCGACGCGAACGGCTCGCGTCCGCGCGCGCTCCTCGCGCAGGAGATCGGCGACGGCCCGATCCCCGAACAGGTCGCCGAGAGCGTGACGCGGCACATCTGCGGCGCGCTCCGGGTCAACGAGTGCGCCACCTGGCTCGCGCGCTGGCGCAGCGCGTATCCGGACTCGGAGGCAGCGAAGCGCTTCGATCCGCGGCGCGAGAAGCAGGTGGCCAAGGCCGAGCCGCTCCAGCCGCAGACGGTCGAGCAGCTCGAAGATCTCTTCCGCGGCGAGCTTCCTCCGCCGTCTCACGCGAGAGACCCGGTGGCTCACTCGATGGCGTTCACGAACCTGTTCGCCACCTACTACGTGCACGCGATCCCGTTCGAGCGGGAGATGCTGCGGCGCATGTGGAGCAATTGCGGGCTCAACGCGCCGACCGCCTCGAGCTGCCAGCAGGCGCGCCAGCGCGCGAACGACCGGCTCGATCGCTTCGAGATCCAGCGCAGCGCCCTGGTCCGGGGGAACTAGCCACGTCCCGTGCGTTGGGATGGCCCCTGCTGCTGCTCGCCGCAGTGGCGATCGCCTTCGCAGGCGTCCGCTCCTTCGAGTTCGTCCACTACGACGACCTCCAGTACCTGCTGAAGGAGCCCTTCGTCCGGCAGGGCCTGAGCTGGGGCGGGGTTGCGTGGGCGTTCGGACGCTTCCAGCTCGGGAACTGGCACCCGCTCACGATGCTGTCCTACCTGCTCGACGCCGAGCTGTGGGGCATGGACCCGGGCGCGTTCCACCTGGTGAACGTCGCGCTCCACGCCGCGAACACGGTGGGCCTGTTCCTCCTGCTGCGGCGGACGACCGGGCATGCGGTGCGCGCCGCGCTCGTGGCGGCGCTCTTCGCGCTGCACCCACTGCACGTCGAGTCCGTCGCCTGGGTCGCCGCGCGCAAGGACGTGCTCAGCACCCTGTTCTTCCTCCTCACGCTCTCCGCCTACGTGCGCTGGGTCGAGCGGCCGACCGTGTGGCGCCACGCGGGCGTCGTCGCCCTCTACGCGCTCGGCCTGATGGCGAAGCCCATGCTGGTGACGCTGCCCTTCGTGCTGCTGCTGCTCGACCACTGGCCGCTCGGGCGCTTCGCGGAGACGACCGCAGGGGTGCGGCCGCTGCTCGGGCGCCTCGGGCGGCTCGCGCTCGAGAAGGCGCCGCTCTTCGGGCTGGCCCTCGCGTCGTGCGTCGTCACGCTGTTCGCGCAGGCGGGCGCCATGGAGCCGCTCGCGCACCTGACCCTGCCCGAGCGCCTCGCGAACGCCGCGCTGTCGGTGCTGCGCTACCTCGGCCTCCTCGTCTGGCCGGCGCAGCTCGCGCCGCTCTACCCGATGCCGCCCCGGGTCGACCTCGCGGCGGGCGCGCTCGCGGGCGGGATCGTGCTCGTCGCCAGCCTCGCGATCCTGCGCTCGGCGCGGCGCCTGCCCTGGCTGTTCACGGGCTGGTTCTGGTACCTCGGCACGCTCGTCCCCGTGATCGGCGTCGTGCAGGTCGGCATCCAGTCGCACGCTGACCGCTACACCTACGTGCCGCTGATCGGGATCTTCCTCGCGATCGTCTGGGGGGTCGCCGAGTGGACCGCGCCCCACAGGCGCGCGCGCCTCGCGGCCGGCGTCGCGGCGGTGGCCGTGCTCGTCGCGCTGTCGGTGCGGACGCGGCACCAGCTCGAGATCTGGCGAAACAGCGAGACGCTCTACGAGCACACGCTCGCGGTGGCGCCGGAGAATCCGATCATCCACTACAACCTCGCGACGCTGCTCGCGGAGCACGGGCGCTATCCGGAGGCGATCGCGCACCAGCGCGAGGCGGTGCGGCTCGCGCCCGACCTGATGGAGGGCTGGAGCCAGCTCGCGCTGACCCTCGCAGCGAACGGCGAGCTCGCGGAGGCGTCCCGCGTGCTCGAAGAGGTGCGGCCCCGCGCCGACGGCTCGGCGGAGGTGCAGTACGCGCTCGGGCTCGTGGCGCTGCTGAAGGGCGAGCTGTGGCCCGCGGAGCAGGGCGCGAAGCGCGCGCTCGCGATCGACCCGAGCTTCTCGCGCGCGCGCGACCTGCTGCAGCGCGTGTACGCCGCGCGCAAGCAGCGCTCCGAGTCCACGCGCTAGCGCCACCGCGCCAGCGCCACCGCGCTAGCGCCGCCGCGCGACGATCTCGTCCACCAGGCCGAAGGCGCGGGCGTGCTCCGCGGAGAGCCGCTGCCCCGTGAGCGCGAGCCACGCCGTGCGCTGGCGCCCGATGCGGCGCGGCAGGCTCACGGTGCCTCCCGCGCCCGGCACGAGGCCGAGGCCGACCTCGGGGAGCTGGAAGAACGCGCCCGGATCCGCTTCGACGCGGCGGCAGAACGCGGGCAGCTCGACGCCCGCACCGACGCAGGCGCCGTGCACGCGCGCCTCGACGCGGTCCGCGACGCGCGCGAGCAGCGCGGCCGCGTTGCGGGTGGAGCGGATCGCGTGCGCGGTCGCGGGATCGGGCAGCGTCCCGAATTCGTCGAGGTCCCCGCCGCTGCAGAAGCTCGGCCCCGCGCCGCTGAGCACGACACGGCGCAGGCTGTCGTCCCGGATCACGAACGCGAGGGCCTCGCACAGCGCGTCGCGCATCTCGGCCGAGAACGCATTGCGCTTCTGCGGGCGGTTCAGCACGAGCGTGAGCTCGGCGCCGTCGCGCCGCGCGAGCACGGCGGGCTCGGCCTCGGGCTCGCGCTTCCGCTCGCGGCGCGTGGCGCGCCACGCCGCGAACTCGGGGCCCGCCTGGAGCGTCGAGTAGGCGAGCGACTCGGCGAGCAGGCCGTCCGCGACGGAGCGCGCGAGGCTGTGGCGCAGGAGCTGCGCCAGCACCAGGGAGGCGAGCGGCTGTCGCTCCACGGTCACGGCGATCGTGGCCTGCGCGCCTGCGTCCGTGACCACGACGTCGAGCGCGGCGGCGAGCGCCTCCGCGCCGGCGGCCACGCCCGCCGTCGCGACGCCGACGCTGACGGCGGGCAGCTCGGCCAGTCCCTGCCAGGCGCGCGCGTCCCGCAGCTCCGCTGCAGGCTCGGTCCCCAACTCCACCCACACGGCCGGCTCGCCGAACAGCGGCGAGCGTCGCTCACTCGCCGCCGGATCTCGGAGCGCGTGCTGCAGCTCGCCGGGGGACAGCGGAGAACTCATCGCGCCGAGTGTAGGGGAGCGGGCGCTGGGCGACGCGATTAGACTGCCGGGCTTCGGCGGGGAGGAGCGAAAGGATGCGCGCGGGCGCCGGGTACGTGCTCGTCTCGATCGCCTCCCTCCTCGCCGGCTGTGACGGAGGCGCGGGCCCGAGCGCAGGCGTCGAGCGCATCGTCCTCGTCAGCATCGACACGCTGCGCGCGGATCGCGTGGGCTGCTACGGCGCCGCGGGCGCCGAGACCCCCGCGCTCGACGCGCTCGCCGCCGAGGGCGCGCGCCTCGAGACGGCCATCTCGCCGGCGCCTCTGACGCTGCCCTCCCACGTCACGCTCCTCACGGGGCTCGAGCCGCCGCAGCACGGCGTCAGGCACAACGGCTTGTTCCGCCTGAGCGACGACGTCGTGCCGCTCGCGGAGCATCTGCGCGGCTCGGGATTCGCGACGGCCGGCTTCGTCTCCGCGTTCGTCCTAGACGGCCGCTATGGGCTCTCGCGGGGCTTCGATCACTATGACGACCGCCTCGGCATGCTCTCGTCCGAGGCCACCGGCGCCGCCGCGGCGGAGCGGCGCGGCGACCAGACCGTCGATGCGGCGATCGCGTGGCTCGGGCAGGCGCCGGAGCGCTTCTTCCTGTGGGTCCACCTGTACGACCCGCACGCACCGTACGCCCCGCCCGAGCCGTTCGCCGCGCGCTTCTCGGGGCATCTCTACGACGGCGAGATCGCCTTCGCGGATGCACAGTTCGGCCGCCTGCGCGCCGCGGTCGCGGACCGCTGGCCGGCGGGCACGCTGTGGTGGCTGACGTCGGACCATGGCGACAGCCGGGGCGAGCACGGCGAGCCGACGCACTCGTACCTCGTCTACGACGCCACGCAGCGCATCCCGATGCTGGTGGCGGGGCCGGGCGTGCCGGCGGGTGGGGTCGTGAGCGGCGTCGCGGCGCTCGCCGACGTGGCGCCGACGGTGCTGGCGCTCGCGGATCTGCCGCCGCTGCCCGGCGCGAGCGGGACGAGCCTCGCGGCGGCGCTGCGCGGCGGCGGCGCGAGCCCGCGGCGCGCGGCCTGGGTCGAGACGCTCGCGACCCAGCTCGACCTCGGCTGGAGCCCGCTGCTCGGCGTGCGCACCGCGAGCCACAAGTACGTCCGCGCGCCCGAGCCCGAGCTGTACGCGCTGGGCGACGACCCCCGCGAGCTCACGAACCGTGCAGGGGAGCAGCCCGAGCTCGCCGCCGAGCTCGATCGCCTGGTCGAAGAGGTCGTGGCGACGGGGCGCCCGGTCGTGCCGAGCTTCCAGCCCGACGCCGAGGAGCGCGCGCAGCTCGAGGCGCTCGGCTATCTGCGGGGCGCGGCGCCGGTCCGCGCCGACGCGGCCCTCGGCCGGGTCGGCGGGCCCGACCCGAAGCGCGAGATCGGCCTGATCGCGCAGATCGAAGCGTTGATGCGCCTGCTCTCGGAGCGGCGCGGCCCGGAGGCTCTCGCGGCGTACGATCGGATCGCCGCGCCCGGCTATGCGCTCCTGCTGTTGGGGGCGTCCGCGGCGCTGGCGGCCGACGACGTCGAGCGGGCCGAACGCGAGGCGCGCGCCGCGTTGGAGCTATCCGAGCAGGCGGAGCCCCTGGTGCTGATCGCGAAGGCGCAGGTGCAGCGGGGCCGCTTCGCAGAAGCGAAGCGGAGCCTCGAGCGCGCGGTGGCCGTCGATCCGGAGAAGGCCGAGCCGTGGCTCGGCCTCGGCTTCCTCGCCGAGCGCGAGGGCCGGGTCGACGAGGCGATCCAGCTCTACGAGCGCGCCCGCGCGCTTCCGCTCGTGTACCCCGAGGCGATCTGGCGGGCCGCCGCGCTCCAGCTCGAAGCGGGACGGCGCGACGAGGCGCGCGTGCTGCTGGCGGAGCTGCCGCCCGCCGAGCAGCGCATGCCCGAGTCCGCGGAGCGACTCGCACGCGCGGAACGCGCGGCCGGCCGCGTGGACCTCGCGCTCACGCGGGTGGACGGCGCGCTGCGCGACTTCTCCCACGTCCCGGCGCTCTGGCTGCTGAAGGGCGATCTGCTCGACCAGCAGGGGCAGCTCCGGCCGGCGCTCGCGGCGCGCCGCCGCGCGCTCGAGCTTTCGCCAGGGCGGCCGGACGCCGCGAACGCCGTCGCGTGGACGCTCGGGCGGCTCGGGGTCGAGCTCGCGGAGGCGGAGCGGCTCGCGTCGGGCGCGATCGAGCGGGTCGGCCGCAAGCCGGCGCTCCTCGACACGCTCGCCACGGTACGCACGGCGCAGGGCCGCTTCGCGGAGGCGCTCGCGCTCGCCGACGAGGGCTTGGCCCGCGCCGACGACGGAGATCGCATCGACCTCTCGTTCCGCCGCGCCGAAGCGCTCGCCGGGCTCGGCCGGCGCGCGGAGGCGGAGGCGGCGCTCGGCGAGGCGAAGCGCTCGGCCGAGGCGAAGCCGACGGCCTTCAGCACCTGGTCCGAGTCCGAACGGCGCGTTCGGCGTCTCCTCGACGGGACGGCGTGATAGGATCGGCCGATGCCCTATGCGTACGAGCGGCTGCGGGTGCGCCTCGACGCCGGCGTCGCGACCGCCACGCTCGCGAATCCGCCGCTCAACCTGATGACCCTGCCACTGTTCGGGGATCTCGCCGGCTTCGCGCAGGAGGTCGCGGCGGACGGCGCCGTGCGCGCCGTGGTGCTGCGCAGCGACGACCCGGAGTTCTGGATCGCGCACTTCGACGTCGAGGCGATCCTCGGCTTCCCCATCGACCGCCCGGCGGAGCGGGCGGCGAGCGTGGACGCGAATCCGTTCCACGCCATGTGCGAGCGCTTCCGCACCATGCCGAAGGCGGTGATCGCCGAGATCGGCGGACGCGTGGGCGGCGGCGGCAGCGAGCTCGCGCTCTCCTGCGACATGCGCTTCGGCGCGCGCGGGCGCACCGTCATCAACCAGCCGGAGGTGGCGCTCGGCATCCTGCCCGGCGGCACGGGCACGCAGCGCTGGCCGCGGCTCGTGGGCCGCGGGCGGGCGCTCGAGGCGATCCTCGGCTGCGACGATCTCGACGCCGACACCGCGGAGCGTTGGGGCTACCTGAACCGCGCGCTGGCGCCCGACGCGCTGCGCCCGTTCGTGGACCGGCTCGCGCGCCGCATCGCCGCGTTCCCGGCTCCGGCGATCGCGGCGGCGAAGCAGTCCGTGCTGGCGGCCGAGCCTGACTGGAACGCGGGCCTGGTCGAGGAGAGCTTCGCCTTCCAGCGCCTGCTGCGGACGCTGGAGGCGCAGAACGCGATGCGGCGCTTCCTCGAGCGCGGCGGCCAGACCCGGGACGGCGAACGCAGGCTCGGCGCGCTGTGCGCAGAGCTACTGGACGGATGAGAAGAAAGCCAAAGGACACCACAAAATATGGGACGGCTCGATCGCAAGGTGGCGCTCGTCACGGGCGCGGCGTCGGGGATCGGCGCGCACTGCGCGCTGCGCTTCGCGCAGGAGGGCGCGCGCGTGGCGGGCCTCGACCTCAAGAAGCCGGTGGACCCGGCCGCCTGGGCGGCCGTCGAGGCCGCGGCGCCCGACGCGCTGTTCCTCGACGGCGTGGACGTGCGCGACGAAGAACGCGTCGCCTCGGCGGTGCGCCGCGCCACCGAGCGCTTCCGCCGCGTGGACGTGCTGGTGAACGCCGCCGGCGTCGAAGGCGTCGGGCCCGTGCACGAGCTCACGCAGGAGTCCTGGGACCGCACCGTGGACATCAACCTGAAGGGCTCGTTCCTGGTCGCGAAGCACGTGCTGCCGAGCATGCTCGCCCAGAAGGCGGGCAGCGTGATCCACGTGGCGAGCGTCGAGGGTCTGGAGGGCATGGCCGGCTCGACCTCGTACAACGCGTCGAAGGGCGGCGTGGTGCTGATGACGAAGAGCATGGCGCTCGACTACGGCCCTTCCGGCATCCGCGTGAACTGCCTGTGCCCGGGGCTGATCCTCACTCCGCTCACCGAGATGGTGCAGCACGCCAAGCCCGTGCTCGATCAGATGGTGAGCTGGCACGCGCTGGGACGGGCGGGTCGCCCCGAGGAGGTGGCGGCGGCCGCGCTGTTCCTCGCCAGCGACGACGCGTCCTTCGTGACCGGTCACGCGCTCGTCGTGGACGGCGGCTGGACCGCAGGGCGCCGCATCCAGCCCTGATGGACGCCGCGCGTGTCCGACGCGTCGCGCTCGCGTGCGCGCTCGCCGCGTGCGCGGGGAGCAGCGAGCCGGCCCCGCCCGAGCCGGCGCCGCCGGCCGAGGCCGCGGCGCCCCTCTCTCCGGAGCGCCAGCGCCTCGAGCGCTGGAAGGAGGGCGGCACCGCAACCGACCCGCGCGGCGGCTTCGCGCGCGCGGCGGAGGAAGAGGCCGAGCGCCGGCGCAGCGCCGCGCTCGCGCGAGGCGCGGCGCCCGGCCCCGACACCGTCGAGGCGGAGATGCACGGCCAACAGCTCGAGGAGCTCGCGAGCTGGGCGGGCGGCTGCTTCCCCGAAGAGCCGGACTTCGCCGGGCAGGACGACTGGATCCGCCACCGCGCGATCACGCGCGAGGATTTTCGCGAGAACGAGCCGAGCGAGGTGAAGGCCGAGGTCGAGGGGCCGGTCGCGGCGGAGGCCTACGTGGCGCTCAGGCTGGCCTGCGTGGTGCGGCCGCGCATGGCCGAGACCCCGAGCGGGAGCTACGTCGCCGAGCTCGAGAGCGTGCGCTTCTTCGCGCTGCTGAGCCGGGAGCGCTCGTGGTGGAGCGAAGGCGCGCTCACGAACCCGGCGTGGATCCTGCGCCACGAGCAGCTCCACTTCGACATCGCGGAGCTGTTCGCGCAGGAGCAGAACGCGGGCGTGGCGCGGCTGCGCGAGGAGACGCGCGCCGAGCGGCCCGATCCGGACAGCGCCGCGTACGCGCTGCGCCGCGCGCTCGCCGACCAGCTCGCCGCCCAGCAGCGGGCGTTCGAGGAGATCGAACGCCGCTACGACCGCGAGACGCAGCACGGCAACGACGTCGCGCGCCAGACCGAGTGGTTCGCTCGCGTGAAGCGCGGCCTCGGCGCCGTGCGCGCGGAGGGACAGTAGCGGCGCGACCGGGGCGAGCGTGCCCCGAGGCATCCCGGCGCCGCGAGTGCAGCTGTCGTGACTTCGTTCGCCTGCGGCTCACTGCGCGCGGCGCGAAGTGCGCCGCTCGCCCTAGACCGCGAGGCGCTCGCGCACCTTGCGGCGCAGGAGCTTGCCGGTCTCGTTGTAGGGGAGCTCGGGCTCGAAGCGCACGAGCTGCGGCACGCGCGAGGAGCGCAGGTGGCGCTTCACCCAGTCCTGCAGCTCGGCGGCGCTCGCCGAGGCGCCTTCCTTCAGCACCACCGCGGCGGCGACGCCCTCGCCCCACTCGACGTCGGGCACGCCCACCACGGCGGCGTCGGCGACGGCCGGGTGCTCGAGGAGCACGTCCTCGATCTCGCCGGGCGAGAGGTTCTCGCCGCCGCGCACGATCACGTCGTCGATGCGGCCCTCGACGAACAGGTAGCCCCCCTCGTCGAGGGAGCCGGCGTCGTTGGTCGGGAACCAGCCGTCCGGGCCGACGCGGCTCGCGCGGCCGAGATACTCGCCCGAGACCTGCTCCCCTCGCACGCAGATCTCGCCGCGCTCGCCCGGGCCGACGGGCTTGCCCTCGGCGTCGCGGATCTCGAGCTCGACGCCCGGGAGCGGCTTGCCCACCGACGAGAGCCGCCGCCGCACGCCCGTGTCGTCGCTGGCCGCGGCTTCGCGGTGGTCCGACGGACCGAGCACGCACAGCGTCGAGCTCGTCTCCGTGAGGCCGTACGCGTTGGTGAACTCGGTGCGCTCGAACAGGCGCATCGCGCGCTCGATCACGGGCAGCGGCATCTTGCCGCCGCCGTACGCGAGCGCGCGCAGCGTCGCCGGCGCCTTGGCGCCGCTGGCTTCGAGCGTCTCGACGACGCGCGCGAGCATGGTCGGCACCACGAAGGCGTTGCTGATGCGCTCCTGCTCCGCGAGCGCGAGCCACGCCTCGGGCGAGAAGGCCGGGAGCTGCACCATGCGCCGGCCCGAGTAGATCGAGCTGAGCAGCGCGGCCATGCCGGCCACGTGGTAGGGCGGCACCGACACGAGCGCCGCATCGTCCTCGGCGGCGCTCATGTACTCGACGCTGCCGAGGATGTACGAGACCAGGTGCCGGTGGCGCAGCAGCGCAGCCTTCGGCGCCCCCGTGGTGCCGCTGGTGAACAGCCAGATCGCGACCTCCTCCGGCTCCATCGACCAGGTCGGCTCGGGCGGCTCCGTGGCGGCGCGCGCGGCGGCGAGGAACTCCTCGCGCACGATCAGCTCGACACCGCTCCGCCCGGCGAGCGTCTTCGCGCGCTCGCGATCCGTCACCAACAGCACGGGCGTCACGCGCTCGATCAGCGCGTCTACCTCGGCGCCGGTGAGGCGGTAGTTGATCGGCACGAACGGCTTGCCGGCCCAGGCGCTCGCGAAGAGGGCGAGCGGCACGGCGGGGCTCGACACGTCGAGGACGGACACGCGCTCGGCGCCGCTCGCCCGGATGCGCTCTGCCAGGCGCCCCGCGCCCGCGAACAGCTCGGCGTGGGTCCAGCGTTCGCCTTCGCACTGCACGGCCACCCGCTCGCCCATGCCCGCGGCGGCCATCTCGAGCAGCATCATCAGGTTCATGGGATCAGTCGGAAGAAGGCAGCGCCTTCGCTTCCTTCAGCTTGAGGGGCGCGCCGGCGGCGGCGAGCGAGCCCTCGCCGGGCTTCGTGCACAGCAGCTCCAGGCTGCCGTCCGCGTTCACGTAGCGCTTGCCGATCTGCGTGCCGCTCTTGTGCTCGGGATGGATCGCCGTGCGCGCGGCGTTCGCCGTCGCCTCGAGCATGGCCGCGCCGCCGCAGGTGAGCGCCACGTCGCCCGCCGGCGCCGCGATCACCATCACCTGCGTGTCGCAGACGGCGCTCTTGAGCCGCGCGCCCGCCTTGAGTGTCGCCATCGTCTCGCCTCCTGGTCGAAGCCTCGTAGGATGCACTATCTGCCCGCCACCCCCCACAGGAAGGCGGCGGCGAGACGCTGCGCCTCCGGCAGGGCGGCGCCGGGCTCGGCCTGCTGGGCCCGGCGCATCAGGGCGCCGTAGATGAGCACCGCGAGCAGCTCGAGCGCCGCGGGCAGGTTCTCGGCGGGGATCTCGTTCGAGGCGACCGCGTCCTTGAGGATGGCCTCGACGACCGCCCCGCTCTCCGCGCGGATCGTCTCGAGCTCGGGCGGCGTGCCGCCGCCGGGCGGGGAGAAGAACGGGTCCACGCCGCGCACGGCCATCACCGCGCGGAAGAACTCGCGCACCGTGCCGACGTACTCGAAGTGGGAGGCCAGGAAGGCCGCGAGGCGCTCCTCCGTGCCGGACGCCTCCTCCACGGCCTGCCGCACGCGCTCGCCGAGCCCGAGGCGGAGCTGGGCGATGCACTGGTTCAGCAGATCCTCCTTGCCGTCGAAGTAGACGTAGAGCGTGCTGCGGGCGACGCCGGCGGCCTCCGCGATGCGGTCGATCGAGGCGTCGGCGAAGCCGACCTCCCCGATCACGCGGCGGGCGGCCTCGAGGATCTGGTCGGTGCGGAAGTCGCGGAGGACCTGCTCACGGGTCTTGGAAGAACGGTTGTGCATCGAACACCGAGGATTTAGAATCGGACTGGCAGTCCGATGCATTGGATTTTCGATCCGAGCCAGGCCAGCGGTTGGCCGATGGAGATAGTGCCATGGAATCCCCCCCCGGAACGATCAGTCTCTTCGACCCGGATACGTACCAAGGCGGACCGCCCCACGCCTACCTCCGCCGGCTCCGCCGCGAGGCGCCCGTCTGCTGGCACGAGAAGCCCGGCCCGGAGGTGAAGAGCGGCTCCAAGCTCGACACCGGCTACTGGGTGCTGTCGAAGCACCAGGACGTGATGGACGTGTCGCGGAGCCCCCATCTGTTCTCCTCGTACATCGGCACCTCCTTCCTGTTCGACGCGAAGCCCGAAGATCTGGCGGGCCTGCAGGCGATGCTGATCAACATGGATCCGCCGGGCCACGTGAAGTACCGGCGGCTCGTCCAGCGCGGCTTCACGCCGCGCATGGTGGCCGAGCTCGAGCCCAGGATCCGGACGCACGCGCGCCGCATCGTCGACAACATCGCGCGCAAGGGCAGCTGCGAGTTCGTGCGGGACATCGCGTGCGAGCTCCCGCTGATCCTGATCTGCGAGCTGATGGGCGTGCCCGACGAGGATCGGCCGCAGATCTTCGAGTGGTCGAATGCGCTGATCGGCGGCGACGACCCCGAGATGCAGGCCGGCGCCGACCCGATGCAGGTGTCGGCGCAGATGTGGATGTACTCGAACGCCCTGGCACAGAAGAAGCGCGAGCAGGGAGCCGACGACACGCTGATCAGCAAGTACGTCCACGGCGAGGTCGACGGGATGAAGATCAGCGACTTCGAGCTGAACAACTTCTTCCTGATGCTCGCCGTCGCGGGGAACGAGACGACGCGCAATGCGACGTCGCACTTCATGCGCCTGATGAGCGAGCACCCGGACCAGGTCGAGCTGCTCAAGCCGGACGTGGATCGCCTCCTGCCCGACGCGATCGAGGAGGCCCTGCGCTTCTCGCCGCCCGTGGTCGCGTTCCGGCGCACCGCTCTCGAGGACACCGAGATCCGCGGCGTGCGGATCGCGAAGGGCGACAAGCTGGTGCTGTCGTACCCCTCGGCGAACCGCGACGAGGAGGTGTTCGCCGACCCGGATCGCTTCGACATCCGGCGCACCCCGAACCACCACCTCTCGTTCGGCATCGGCGAGCACTTCTGCCTCGGCGCCAACTTCGCCCGCATGCAGCTCCGCGCCATCCTGCGCGAGGTGTTCACGCGTCTCCCCGACATCCGCGTCGTGAAGCCGCCCAAGCACCAGCGCAGCAACCTGATCCACGGCATCCGCGAGATGCCCGTCGAGTTCACGCCCGAAGCTTGAGCCCCCGGATGTAAGATGGGGGCCGTGGACGAGCGAGCCACGGCTCTCCTCCAGCTCCTGTTCCAGGCGCCGGGAGACCTGCGCGCCTGGTGGCCGTTCCTCGACGCCCTGGGCCGGGAGATGTCCGGCGACGCCTGCGCGCTGACGCTGGTCGAGAACCTCGTACCGGCCCCGAGCACCGTGATCTTCGGCCCCGGCGTGCAGCGCGCCTTCCCCGGCCTGCTGCCGATGCGCCCGACCCAGCGCAAGCGGGGCAACGCCGTGCCGCTCGGCGGCGTCTTCGACGTGCCGGCGTGGAACAAGGAGTTCCAGCGCAGTCCGCTGGTCGAGAACCTGCTCCAGCCGGAAGGCATCCTGCCCGGGCCCGGGCTCGGGGTCGTGCTCGCGGTCGACGGCGATCGCGTCGCGGCGGTGCTCGTGGTGCTGCCGCGCGCCGAGGGCTGGCTGCCGGCCGCGGCCGACCGCGAGCTGCTCGCGAGCCTCGCGCCCTTCCTGCCGCAGGCGGCGCGGCTGCACCAGCAGCTCGTCGGCGCGAGCGCGCTCACCTCGATCCTCGACCATCTCGTGCTGTGCGTGATCCTGCTCGACGACCGCGGGCGCGTGACCTACGTGAACCGCAGCGCCGCGGAGCTGCTCGGCGTCGAGCCCGGGCTGTCCGAGCTCGGCACCAGCAGCGAACGCGATCCGCGCACCGAGGCGCTCTACCGCACGGTGCGGAGCGAGGCGGGCGAGGACCAGAGCCTCTACCACCATCCGGCGAACGGGCGGCCGCTGCAGCTCCTCGCCACCGCCCTCGACTGGCCCAATCCGTTCGGGGCGCCGGCGCGACACTTCGCCCGCGCCATCTTCGTCGGCGATCCCAAGCGCAACACCGGGGACCCGATCGAGAACCTCGGGCTCGCCTACGGCTTCACCAAGAGCGAGACCAAGCTGGCCTGGCTGCTGGTCGGCGACCTGACGCTCTCGGAGGCGGCCGTGCAGCTCGGCATCACGCAGAACACCGCGCGAACGGTGCTGAAGCGGATCCTCGCCAAGACGGGGACGAATCGGCAGGCGAGCCTGGTGCGCCTGCTGCTGTCGGGGCCGGGCCAGCTCCGCGGGGACGCGCCGGCCTCCCGGCGCCGGCCGCGTCCCACCCCGCGCCGGCGCTGAGCCCCCCCAGATGGGGGGTGCTATCCCCCATTTGGGGGATGATGCGATCCCCACGCGGAGGGTAGAGACCCGAGCTGCACGTTCGAGTCCCGAGAGGCGAAACCGGATGCTCGACATGGACCGGCGGGTGCTCTCGCTCCTGGGGCTTCTGCACGAGGCGCCCGGCGACGCCAGGGCGTGGCTCACCTTCCTCGACGCCCTTCGCGCCGCGGTCTCCCCCGACGCCGTGGCGCTCTTCGCCGCCCAGCCCTGGGAGGGCCCGCGGGGCATGCTGGCGGGCACGGGCTTCGGCCTGCGGCTCGTCGACCTGAGCGACTTCCTGCGCCCGACACTCCGGCACCCGGACGTCACGGTGATGCCCCTCGGCGGCGTTCACGAGCTCCCGGCCGACAGCTCCATCTTCCGCGAGACCCGCCTGTTCCAGGAGGTGCTCGGGCCGGCCGGCGTGCTGCCGGGCCCGGGGCTCTTCGTGGTCACCGAGCGGGGCGAGCGCCAGGTGAAGTCGGCGGCGTTGCTGCTGCCTCGCGTGAACACCTGGAAGCCGACGCCCGCGGATCGCGCGCTGCTCGAGCGTCTCGCGCCGCACATGGTGATCGCGCGGCGACTCCACTTGCGCCTCGCCGAGCGGGGCCGCGACGGGGCGGCCCTGTCGGCCGCCTTCGATCACCTCGTGCTCGGGGTGATCTTCCTCGACGAGCGGCTCCGCGTGTCGTACGCGAACCGGAGCGCGGCCGAGATCCTCGGCGTCCAGCCTGGCTTCGCGGAGCCGGGCGCGCTCGCCGCCGAGCTGCCGGACGAGCGCACCAACGCACTTCAGCAGCTGCTCCGGAGCGAACGCGGAGGCGAGCGCAACACTCTCATGTGTACCCACCCGGAGGACGGCCGCCCCCTCCAGGTGCTGTCCACCCACTTCGGCTGGCGAGACGCGCGGGCCCTCGGTGGAGCGCGCTACTCGCGCGCACTGTTCATCGGGGATCCGAAGCGGCTCGCGGGCGATCCGATCGACCTGCTGCACGCGCTCTACGGCATGACCCCCGGCGAGGCGCGGCTCACCATGCTGCTGGTGGGTGGCTGCTCCGTCGAAGAGGCCGCGCGGCTCTCGAAGATCTCTGCGGGCACGGCGCGCGGCGTGCTGAAGAAGGTGTTCGACAAGACCGGGACGAATCGACAGGCGGGCCTGGTGCGGCTGCTGCTCACCGGCTTCGCGCAGGTGCGCCGTACGCCCGACGCGGGGGAACGAGCGGCGAAGAGCCGCGGCCGCCCCCACCACTCGCAGGTCGGGCGCTAGATGGCCGGCTCGGATCCCTACGAACGCGCCGCGGCCCTGCTCGAGCTGCTCTTCGAGGCTCCTGCGAATCCGAAGGCGTGGCAGCGCTTCCTCGGCGCGCTCTGCGCCGCGATGTCGGGCCGCACGGTGGCGCTGCTGCTCGGCGAGATCGCGCCCGACGGACACTACTTCCTGCTCGGGCACGGCATCGAACTGCGCGAGGTCGCGCCCGAGAGCTTGATGCCGTCCGGAGAGCATCCGTCGGCGGACGAGGCCCCGGTCGGGGCGGTGTTCGCGATTCCACGGGACGACGCCGGCTTCGCCGCGACGCACCTGTACAAGGACGTGCTCTCGACGGCAGGATTCCCGCCGGGACCGGGCTTCTGGGTCGTGCTCGGACGCGATCGCCGGATGATCACGGGCGCGCTGCTCGTGCTCGCACGTGAGTCGAGCTGGGCGCCGACCGTCGAAGACCGCGCGCTGCTCGAGCTGCTCGCACCCTACGTGATCCGCAGCATCCGGCTCGGGTTGCGCCTCAACGACGGACGCCAGAGCGTCGACGCGCTGCTCGGGCTGTTCGACTCTCTCGTGCTCGGGGTGATCCTGCTCGACTCCTGCGGCAACGTGTCGTTCGCGAACCAGAGCGCGGCCGCGCTGCTCGGCACGAAGGCCGGGCTGACGCCGCCGGGCCGCGCGCACGCGGCGGAGCAGAAGGAGCGCACGGAGGCGCTGCGCGCCTTGATCCGGCGCGAGACAGGCGCGTCGGCCTCCGCCCTTTCCTATCCGCACCCCGAGGACGGGCGCCCGCTCCACATCATCTCGACTCCCCTCGAATGGCCGGGCGCGAGCCTCGGGGCCGATACCCGTTTCGCGTCGGCCCTGTTCCTCGGCGACCCGGAAGGACCCTCGCCCGGCACGGCGAAGGCGCTCGGGCCGCTCTACGGCCTGACGCCCGCCGAGGAGCGGCTGGCGCAGGCCCTCGCGAGCGGCCTCACGCTGGCCGAGGCGTCCGAGCGGCTCGGCATCCGCCTCAGCACCGCCCGCGGCGTGCTCCGCGCGGTGTTCGAGAAGACCGGCACGAACCGCCAGGCGACGCTGGTGCGCCTGATCCTGGTGGCCGCCGGGCAGGTCCGGGGCGAATCCCTCCGGGGATAGGCCGCCCGGCTCTTGCCAGGCTCCGTCGGTCCGCGATAAGGTGGGCGCCGAAATCGAAATCCATTTTCAATTTCATGAGTTCATCCCTTCCTTCTCGCGTCTCCGCCCGCGCGCCGGCCGACGATTGCCGCTGCGTGTGTGGAAGCCTGCTCGCGCGCCTCGTCGATGACGGGGTCGAGCTGCACTGCCGGCGCTGCAAGCGCACCCACTGGATCCCGCTCACCGTGAGGCCAGAGGCCCAGAGCCCCGAGCCCGGACGCTCCCGCACGCCGGGAGCCCTGGAGGCCCGATGGCTCGAAAGACGTGGCTCGCGCTCGTGACGCTCACCCTGCTCGCCGGCGGCGGCGCGCATGCCGGAACCGCGGAGGACGAGATCCAGAAGCGCGACGACGTGATCGCCGAGCTCGTGCGCAAGGTGGACGTGCTCACCGAAGAGGTGTCGGACCTGCGCAGCCAGGTCGTCGTGCCCGCGGAGCCGGAGCTGAAGAGCGTGTACGGCTACGGGCCGGCGGCCTCCAAGGTCTACGGCGTGCAGCGCGGCCTCTCGCTCGGCGGCTACGGCGAGGCCAACTACATCAACTTCATCGGCGACGAGGAGAACACCGACCTCGACCGCTCCGACGCGCTCCGCACCGTGGTCTATCTCGGCTACAAGTTCTCGGAGAGCATCGTCTTCAATTCCGAGATCGAGTTCGAGCACGCCACCACCAGCAACGTGAACAACGGCGCGGGCTCCGGGTCGGTCTCGGTCGAGTTCGCCGCCCTCGACTTCTTCTGGCTCCCCGAGCTGAACGCGCGGGCCGGGCTGCTGCTGGTGCCGATGGGCTTCGTGAACGAGATCCACGAGCCGCCGTTCTTCTACGGCGTGCAGCGGCCCGAGACCGAGACGCGCATCCTGCCCACCACGTGGCGCGAGAACGGCGTCGGCATCTTCGGGAACCTCGGCGAGACGGTGGAGTACCGCTTCTACACGCTCGCCGGCTTCGACGCGCAGAACTTCAGTGACGCCGGCATCCGCGCCGGCCGCCAGCAGGGCAACCGCTCGCTCACCGAGGACTTCGCCTTCGTGACCCGCGTGGACTGGTCGCCCGACCTGCTGCCCGGCTTCCTGCTCGGCGGCTCCGTCTACGTCGGTGACTCCGGCCAGGACCTCGAGATCGCGACGGGCGACGTCCCCGACACGCGGCTCTGGATCTTCGAGGGGCACGCGCAGTACCAGAGCGGGCCGTTCCACGCGCGCGGTCTGTTCGCCTTCACGAGCCTGTCCGATTCGCGCGAGCTGAACGTCGTGCTCGCGCGACCGGTGACGGCGCCCATCGCGGACGAGATGCTGGGCGGCTACGCGGAGGTCGCCTACGACGTCTACCCCTGGCTGTTCGGCGACGAGGGGCAGCAGCTCGAGCCCTTCATCCGGGTCGAGTACGTGGACACGCAGTACGACGTGCCGGACGGCTTCGTCGCGAACCGCGACCGCGCCAACTGGATCCACGCGGGCGGCGTCAACTACTACCCGCATCCGAACGTGGTGCTCAAGGTCGAGTACCGGAACGTCAACACACGCGGCCAGGGCGAACGCGCCGACGAGCTGGGCGTGGGGATGGGCTTTGCCTTCTAGCCGTGTGCTCCTCGTGCTGCTCTGCCTCCTCGCCGCCGCGCCCGCGGCGGCGGAGGTGTTCCTGAGCCAGCGCGAGGCGCTCGGGCTCGCCTTCCCGGGCGCCGACCAGATCGAGAAGAAGAGCGTCGTGCTCGACGACGCGCAGGCGGCGGCGGTGGAGCGCCTGTCGGGGGCGAAGCTCGAGAGCCGCCTGGTAACGCTGCACCAGGGCTACCGCGGCGGGGAGCTTCTCGGCTACGCGCTGATCGACATCCACAACGTGCGCACGCTGCCCGAGGCGTTCCTGGTGGTGCTCTCGCCCGACGGCCGCGTGGCCAGCCTGCACATGCTCGCGTTCTACGAGCCGTCGGAGTACAAGCCGCCGGCGCGCTTCCTGGCGCAGTTCGGCGAGCGGAGCCTCGACGCGGAGCTCCGCCTCGGTGGCGCCATCCACGGCATCGCCGGCTCCTCGCTGTCGGCGCGCGCGGTCACCACCGGCGTCCGCCGTTCGCTCGCGCTCTACCAGGTGCTCGTCCGCGACGCCTCCGGCGCGGTCGCCTTCGGTGGCCGCTGACCCGTGCGCTTCGTCGTCACCGGCGAGTGGAGCCGGAACCGCCTGCTGCAGACCATCGTGGTCCTCTACGTGCTCTACGTGGCGGGGCTGTGGACGACGAACGCGCTGCTCTACTTCGACAAGATGAGCCTCGATCCGGCATCGGTGGTCGAGTACTACCTCGGCGCGGAGGAGCGCTTCACCGCGCCGCGCAGCTACCAGGTGCTGCTCGAGATCTCGCACTTCCACCTGTTCGCCATGGGCATGCTGCTGCTCGTGCTGACGCACCTGATGCTGTTCGTGCCGCTCGCGGACCGCACGAAGCTGCTGCTGATCGTGTCGCCGTTCCTGTCGGCGCTGCTGGACGAAGGCGGCGGCTGGCTGGTGCGCTTCGTCCATCCGGGCCTCGCGTTCGTCAAGGTGCTGGGCTTCGTCGCCTTGCAGACGAGCCTCCTGGCCTTGATCCTGCTCTCGCTGTGGTCGGTGTTCCGGGGATCCTCGCAGAGCTATCGCAGCGGCGAGCCGCGCGGAGGCTGAGCGCGCTCGCGCTCCTCGCGCTCGCCTGCGCCGGCGCGCCGGCGCCGCCCGTCACGGTCCGCGACGGGCGGCCGCTGATGGGGACGGTGCTCGAGCTGACGCTCGTGACGGACGACGGGGCGTCCGCCCGCGCAGCCGCCGCCGCGTGCTTCGCGCTCGGCGCCGAGCTCGAGGCCGTGCTCACGACCTGGGACCCGGGGAGCGCGACGAGCCGCATGAACGCGAGCGCCGGGCGCGGCCCCTTCCCTGCGCCGCCCGCGCTGGCGCGCATCCTCGCCGACTCGCAGCGCCTCGCGCGCGCCACCGGCGGCGTGTTCGATCCGAGCGTCGGCCCGCTGATCGAGCTGTGGTCCGCGGCGGGGCGCGCGGGGCGCCTGCCCGCGGCCGCGGAGATCGCGGCGGCGCGGAGCCGCGTCGGCATCGAGCGCGTCGCGATCGACGCGGCCGGTCGCGTCACGCTGGCGCCGGGCATGGCCGTGAACTTCGGCGGGGTCGGCAAGGGCTGGGCGCTCGATCGCATGCGCGAGCTGCTCGCGGCGCACGGCGTCGCGAACGCGCTGCTCGACTTCGGCGGCAGCTCCTGGCTCGCCCTCGGCGCGCCGGCGGACGCGCCCGCCTGGCGCGTGCTGCTGCGCGACGGGCGCGGCGGCTGGGCCGGCGCGGTCACGCTGCGCGACACGAGCGTCTCGTTCTCGGAGAGCTTCGGCGAGGCGAGCGAGATCGAGGGGCGGCGCTACGGGCACGTGATCGACCCGCGCAGCGGCTGGCCGATCCAGGAGCCGCGCGCCGGCATCGCGTTCGCTCGCGACGGCGCCACCGCCGAAGCGCTCACCAAGGCGCTGATCGTGCTCGAGCCCGCCGCAGGGCTCGCCGTCGTCGCGCGCACGGCAGGCGCCGAGGCGCTCGTGATCGACGCGGCGGGGGGCCTGCACGAGAGCGCCGGCTTTCGCCCCGCGAGCGGCTTCACGCCGCTTCTCGCCGAGCCGCGCCCGTGAGGGACGCGTTCTGGCGCTTCCTCCACCGGCTCGCCACCTGGCTCTGGGACACGCGCAACTTCCTGCTCCGGCCGACGATCACGGGCGCCATCGTGCTCGTGCGCGTGGACGGCGCGCTGCTCCTGATCCGCCCGTCGTATCGGCCGTGGTACACGGTGCCGGGCGGGCGCGTCGAGCGCGGCGAGGAGCCGCGGCTCGCGGCGGTGCGCGAGCTGCGCGAGGAGGTCGGCATCGCGGTCGAGCCGGCCGCCCTGCGCGCGCTCGGCGAGTTCGTCGTGCACCACAGCCACATCGAGGACCACGTGCACGCCTTCGAGCTGCGGCTCGCCGCGGCGCCCGAGGTGCGCATCGACCTGCGCGAGGTGGTCTGGGCGGGCTTCCACACCGAGACGGCGCTCGGCGGGCTCTCGCTCTGGCCGGTGCTCGAGGTGGTGCTGCGCAAGCGCAGCGCGCAGTGAGCCGAAGGCGAACGGAGTCACGACAGCAAGCGCAGCGCGCAGTGAGCCGAAGCGAAGCGCGCAGAGAGTGCGCTAGTCGACGATCTCGTAGCGGACCGGGAACTCGATCTGGAGCGCGCCGGCGGGCGGCGGCGGGAACGGGCTCGCGCGGGCCACCGCGTCTCGCGTCGAGCGCGCCAGGATCTCGGGCGGGCGGCCGACGAGCGCCGTGCGCTCGAGGCCACCCCGGGCGTCGATCTCGAGGCGCACGGTGACGACACCCTCGATGCCGCGCCGCCGCGCCATCGGCGGATAGCTCTTCTCGGCGTCGATCGCGCGCTGCAGGCGGTCGATGTAGGCGGCGAGCGCGTCGACGCCGCCGCCCGCACCACCGCCGCCCGGCGGACCTGCCGCCACCGCGGCGAGCGCCGCGCCGCTCCCGCCCGCCACACCTCCCGACGCCACCGGAGCGGACTCCTGCCCTGCGTCCGGCGCGGGCGGCGCAGGTAGGGGCGCAGGCGCAGCGGGACGCGGAGCCGCTCGTCGCGGCGCGGCGGGCGCCGGACGTGGCGCGAGCGGCGGCGCCGCCGCGACCTCGGGCAGGGGCGCGGGCGCCGGCGGCCCCGGCGCCGCGGCCGGCCCGATCAGATCGACGCGCACCACGCGCAGCTTTGCTGGCGCCGGGCCCGAGACGGGGCGCGCCGAGGCCAGCGCCAGCGCGCCGAGCGCGTGGACGAGCGCCGACGCGAGCAGCCACGGCGCGAAGCGACGCTGGCCTTGGACCGCGAACACCGCTCACTTCGTCAGGATCAGCCGGTTGTTGCGCGTGATGCGGAGCGTGTACAGCTCGCCCTCGTGCTCGATGCGCAGGATCCCGCGCTCGCCGAGCAGCTCCTGGGCGGTGCGCGTCGGCACCAGCTCGGCAGAGCGCCGCTCCTCCCCGGTGTTCGCAGTGACGTCCATCGGCTTCTCCTTCATTTCGGCGGCTTCTTCACGAGGAACTCTTTGTAGATCGGGCCCCAGAGCGACGCGTCCTGCTTGCTCACCACGCCATCGCCGTCGAGATCGCAGTCCGCGCGGTACGGGGCAGCCTTCTTGGTCGCGGCCTTGAAGGTCTTCTTGTCCAGCTTGGTGACGAAGTCGTCGCCGTCGAGGTCTGCCGCCTCCTTGCCGCACGCGTCGCCGCGCCCGTCGCCGGTCGTGTCGAGCTGGGCGGGGTCGAAGATCAGCGGACAGACGTCGCAGGCGTCGCCCACCTCGTCGCCCTCCGTGTCCTGCTGGAGCGTGTTCGGCGTCTCCGGGCAGTTGTCCGCGGCATCGGCGATGCCGTCCTCGTCGGAGTCCTCGCCCACGCTCCCGGTGGTCTCGATGACGAGCTTCGCCTTGTGGCCGACGGACCCGGCGGTGTTGTCCTCCCACGAGTACATCGCCACCACGCGGTCGGTCGGATTCGTCAGCGCGAAGCCGCGGTTCGGCTTCGCACCGGACAGCCAGTCCTCCACCAGCTCGGTGGCGTCGCACTCGATCGGCCCGAGCGCGGTGATGCCCGTGACGACGTCGAACGCGGCGGCGACGCCGGGGCGGTTCGACCAGGTGAGCTGCGCCTCGCTCCAGTCCTCGACCACCTCGTGGCAGTGCAGCTCGGCCGCCGCGTCGCTCGGCTCGCCGAAGCCGTCGAACACGAAGGCGTAGTCCACCCAGAGCGTCGCCTCGACCACCTGCTCGCCCGCGCCGAGCGGGGGGAGCGGGAACCGGAGGTACGTCTCGAAGCTGTGGTCGACGCCCTGGTCTTCGCCGATGAAGGCGTACAGCGTCGTGAGCGCGCCGCGCGCCAGGGACGGCACGAAGGAATAGGGCGCACTGTCCTCGCCCTCAGCGCCCGGCTGGATGGTGTAGACGGTCGCGCTCGCCGCGCCGGACAGCAGCAGCGCGTGGACGGTCGTCAGGATCGCGAGAGCTCGTCGCATCAGGTTCCCCCCTTGTCGGATGTGCGGTCGATGCGGGCGCGCAGGCCGACGAAGACCGTGCGGCCGCGCACCGGGTAGGAGTCGACGACGCGCTCGTCGCCGAGGTTGTCGAAGTCGACGTACAGGTCGAGCCAGCTCCGCACGGGCTGGAGCACGCGCAGATCGAAGATCCAGGACGGCGACGTCTTCTGCGGGCTGCCGAAGCCGAGCAATCCGGTGCCGCTCGTCTCGCTCACGGCCTGGCCCCGCCAGCGCACCTGGAGCGTGAGCGCTGTCTCGAGGCGCGGCACCCGCACGGTCGAGGTCAGGTCGGCGGCGTGGCGCGGCGTGTTCGGCAGCTCGTCGAGGTCGACGTCCGAGTCGACCACCTCGCTGTCGGTGAAGGTGTACCCGAGCGAGAAGTCGAAGCGGGTGGCCGGGCGCAGCAGCAGGCGCGCCTCGGCACCGCGCGTGCGTACCTCGTCGAGGTTCTGCTTGCGGTACAGGGTCTTCGGCGGCGGGTTGCCCGGGATCACGATCACGCCGTCGGCCTCGGAGCGGATCGCGTCGTCGATGTCGTTCCAGAAGCCCGTGCCCGCGAAGGCGAGCCAGGGGCGCGGATTCCACTCGAAGCCGAGCCGCCAGGACTGCGACTCCTCGGGGTCGAGGTCGGGATTCCCGGCCAGGAAGTACGTGGCCTGCACCTGCGGCGTCGGCGGCTGGTAGAGGTCGCGCAGCGACGGCGTGCGGTAGTTCTGGCCCCAGGAGCCGCGCAGCTTCAGGTCCTCGCGGGGCCGCAGCAGCAGCCCCGCCTGCGGCAGCGCCCGCGCGTCGAAGTCGCTGTGGAACTCGCCGCGCACGCCGAGCAGCAGCGACGCGAACGAAGCCAGCTCCGTCTCGCTCTGGAGGTAGACGCCGGAGGTGTAGAAGGTCTCGTCCACGTCCTCGATCACGAAGGCCGGGGCCTCGTCGGGCGGATCGCCCTCGTCGAGGTCGAGCGTCGGTCGCCGCAGATCCACGCCCAGCGTCACCACGTGCGAGAGCTCGCCCGTGGTGAAGAAGCGCTCGACATTGCCGTCGAGACGCCACTCGTCCTCGTCCAGCGTGTGCTCGCGGCCGACGTCGGAGTCCGTCACACCCTGGAAGAAGGCGAGCGCGCCCGTCACGCGCGTCACTTCGCTCGCGAACCACTCGACCTCCTGCGAGCCGAGCCAGCGCGTGTAGTCGCGCTGCTGGTGCTCGAAGTCGTCGGCGGCGCCGGTATCGGGGAAGAGGAAGCTCTCGTCCTCGCGCCGCCAGCCGGCGTGCGTGCGCAGCACCAGCTCGTCGCTCACCGGCACGAAGAGCGTCTGATAGACGTCGCGCGAGAGGCGCCGCGCGTCCTCGCCGTTCGCCACGAGCGGCGCGATCACGTCCTCGTCGGTGGGTGCGTCGAAGCCGTCGATCTGGTCCTGCACGACCGACACCGACCAGCCGGCCCTGCCGAGGCCGAAGGCGCCAGTGCCCGAGCTGAGGAAGGCGTCGTCGCTGCCACCGCCGACGTCCGTGTTCAGGCGGTAGCCCTCGAGCGGCGGATCCTTGGTGATCACGTCGATCACACCGCCGGCCGAGTCCGTCCCGTGCTCGAGGCCCTGCGTGCCGCGGCGCACCTCGATGCGTTCCACGTTCTCGAGCGGGACGTCGCGCAGGTCGTCCACCTCGCCGATCTCGCCGCTGTAGCGCTGGCCGTTCACCAGGATGCGCGTGTACTCGGGCGGCATGCCGTCGATCGAGACGGCCGACTCCTCGCCCTGGAGCCGGCGCTGGGTGCGGATGCCGGTGAGGTTCTCGACCACGTCCGCGGCGTTCCGCGCGGGCCGCTCCTCGATGTCCTTCTCCGTCACGATCTCGGTCTCGACCGGCGCGTCCTCGTAGATCTCCGCCGGCCCCCGCACTTGCTCCTGCACCACGATCTCTCCGCCGCGCTGCACGTCGTCCTCCGCGCGCAGCGGGGCCGCGATCGCGAGGCAAGCGATGAAGACCAGCCACGAGCGCACGGATCCGACCACTCCCTGTCTGGAGGAGCCGCATCGCGTCCGAAGTCCGCCTCTGGCTGGCCGCTGCTCGCTGGGTGCGGGAGGAGGACGGGATGGGGAACTCCGGCAGTATGTTGAAATTGACTTTCGATTTCAACTGAAATACGCTGCTCCCGTCGCCAGCCAGGCCCACCGGCCAGCCAGCCCGAAAATCCGAATGATTCCGGACTGTTGCGAGGCTGGCGGACATGGCTGCATCCACCCCCCGGCCGGGCGCGGCGAGCGCCTGGACGCACCGGCGCTTCTTCACGGAGCTCGGCCCGCTCTCGCCGCTGCGCGTGATCTCGCAGTGCGGCGCGAGCACCTTCGAGGCGATCTGTCGCTTCGGCGCGTTCGGCTTCGCCGACGGCCACATGAACGCGATCACGCCGGAGTACCACTGGCACGTCGCGCTGAAGCGCTTCCGCCATCTCCGCAGCGTGGATCGCACGCACGCGCGCTCGGGCCGCCGCGTGCTGTTCTTCGAGCTGCGCGAGGAAGCCGGCGCTGCGCCGTTCCTGATGATCTTCCTCTACCGCGACCGCGGCGAGGAGTTCGACGCCGCGCGCGAAGAGCGCTTCGCGGCACTGCACGCCGAGCTGGCCGAGGGCTGCACGCTCGCGCACGAAGGAGACGATTCATGCGCGTGATCCTCACGGCGCTCTCGATCGCCGGAATGCTCGCCGCGCCGGCCGTCGCGGAGCCGTTGCGCGTGGCGACGCTGTTGCCGTCCGTGGCCGACGCGGTGGCGAAGCTGCCGCCGTCGAAGGCCGTCCTCGTCGCGACGGTGCGGCGGAACCTCCACGAGCCCACGCCCGCCGGGATCATCGACCTCGGCACGCCGCACGCGCCCAGCCTGGAGCGACTGGCCGAGGCGCAGGCCGATCTGGTGGTGGCGGAGCAGCGCCTGCACGGCACGCAGGCCGATCAGCTCGGCGCGGGCAAGGCCGAGCTGCTGCTGATCGACACCTCGTCGATCGACGCCACGCTCGGCGGCCTCGTGCAGGTGGCGGCGCGGGCGGACGCCGCGCCGGAGATGGAGGCGCAGGTCGCCATCGCACGGCGCTCGCTCGAGACGCTGCGTCTCGCCGAGCCGGTGCCGACGCTCGCGCTGTTCGCGACGCCGGGCGCCTTCCTCGCCGTGACCGACGCGACCTGGATCGGCGACCTGATGGGCCGCCTCGGCTTCACGAGCGTGGCGCCCGCGGCCCCGCACGGGGGCGCGATGCCCGGCTACGTGCCGCTCTCCGACGAAACACTGGCGGCGCTGCGCCCCGAGCTGCTGCTGCTGCTCTCGCACGGCGATCCCGCGCGCGTCCAGGCGGAGTTCATGCGCCGGCTCGAGGGCGGGCCCTGGGAGGGCCTGCGACAGAGCGCCCGGCGCGGCGTGCACGTGCTCGACCCGGTGCTGTTCCAGTCGAACCCGGGCCTCGACATCGCGGCCGCCGGGCGCGCGCTCACGGCGCTCGTCTCCCCGAACGGAGACGGCGCGCCGTGAAGCTCGGCTGGCGCAGGGCGCAGCTCCGCGTGCTCACGCTGGCGCGGCAGCGCGACGCGGCGGTGGCCGGGCTCGTGCTGCTGCTGCTCGGCGCGGCCTTCGCGTCCGCCAGCCTCGGCGCGAGCGCGCTCGCGCCGCACGAGCTCGTCTCCGCGCTGCTCGACTCCGCAGACCCCCGCCACGCGGTGCTCTGGCACGTGCGCCTGCCGCGCGTGCTGTGCGGCGCGCTCGTGGGCGCCGCGCTCGGGCTCTCCGGCGTGCTGGTGCAGACGGCGGTGCGGAATCCGCTCGCCGATCCGTGGCTGCTCGGTGTCACCGCCGGGGCGGGCGCCGCCGCGCTCGTCGCGATCGTGGCGTTCCCGGAGCAGCCCGCGCTGGTGCCCGCCGTCGCGTTCGCCGGCGGCATCACGCCCGTCGCCGTGCTGCTCGCCCTTTCCTCGGGCGCCCGCGCGCGCGGGCCGCTGCGCATGGTGCTGTGCGGCGTCGCGCTCCAGGCCCTGTTCTTCGCGCTCGTCGCCGGGATCATGTTCTTCTTCGCGGACCGCGCGCCGGCCTTCGCGGCGTTCATCGTGGGCTCGCTCGCGAGCGTGGGCTGGGCCGACGTTCGGCTCGTCGCGGTGCCCACCGCGCTCGGCTTCGCGTTCGCGCTCGCCGCGGCGCGCCCGCTCGACGTGCTGCTGCTCGACGAGGCCAGCGCCACGAGCCTGGGCGTCGCGGTGCGGCCCGCGCGCTTCGGCGCGACGTGCGTGGCGGCACTGCTCGCGGCGGGCGCGGTGAGCGTGGCCGGGTTGGTCGGCTTCGTCGGGCTCGTGGCGCCGAACGCCCTGCGGCTGCTCGCCGGCCCGCGCCACCTCGCCCTGCTGCCGCTCGCGGCCCTCGGCGGCGCCACGCTCGTGATGCTCGCGGATGCGACGGCGCGCGCGGCCGCCGCGCCGCTCGAGCTGCCGGTGGGCGCGCTGCTCGCCATGCTCGGCGCGCCCTACTTCCTGTTCCTCATCTGGAAGAAGATCCCGTGAGCGTGCTCCTCGCCGCCGAGCGCCTGCACCTGCGGCACCCGCGCGCGGAGCGCGACGCCGTGCGCGACGTGAGCTTCGCGCTCCACGCCGCCGAGATCGTGGCCCTGGTGGGGCCGAACGGCTCGGGCAAGTCCACGCTGCTGGCCGGCCTCGCCGGCGAGCTCGCGCCGCGCTCGGGCCGGGTGACGCTCGACGGGGTCGATCTCTCCCGCGTGCCCCGCCGCAAGCGCGCACTCCGCATCGCGCGCCTGCCGCAGGAGCCCGCCTGCCCGGAGGGCCTCACGGTCGAGCAGCTCGTGAGCCACGGCCGCCACCCGCATCGCGGCGCCTTCGCGCCGCTCGGCGCCCGGGACCGGCGCGCCGTCACGGAGGCGCTCACGGCCTTCGACCTGATGGACCTGCGCCAGCGCGCGGTCGAGACGCTCTCGGGCGGCGAACGGCGCCGCGCGTGGCTCGGGCTGGTGCTGGCGCAGGAGCCCGAGATCCTCCTGCTCGACGAGCCCACCACCGCCCTCGACCTGCGCCAACGCTTCGAGCTGCTCGCGCTGCTCGCGCGCGCCCACCGCGAGCGCGGCCTCTCGCTGCTCGTGTCGCTGCACGACCTCGAGGAAGCCGCCGCGCTCGCACAACGCGTGGCGGTGCTGCACCGCGGCCGGCTCTACGAGGCCGCGCACCCCGAGGCGGCGCTGCGCGCCGAGACGCTGCGCGACGTGTTCGGCGTGGACGCACGCGTCGAGAAGGAAGACGGCTTCGTGCGCGTCCGGATCCAGGGGCCCGCGACGCCGTTGCGGAGCCTGTAGGAGGAGCCATGGCCAGGAAGAGTCCGCCCGCCCGCCCGCTGCCCGAGGGCTTCCTCGACTGGCAGGTGAAGCTGCGCCTGCACACGATGCAGGAGCGTCACGGCGCACCGCACGCGGGCGTGGCGCCGCTGTTGAGCACGCGCAGGCCCGGCGCCGCGCTCGGCGTGGCGACGCACTCGATCATCTGCGGCCTGCTCGCCGAGCCGGAGAAGCTCGCCGAGCGCACCAAGGAGTTCCGCGCGCTCTACGAGGAGTCGATCGCGGCCGGCGCGCGCGCAGTCTACGACCGCGGCATCGAGTACATGAAGCGCTACTACCGCGAGCCGGCCGGCTTCGACGCCAGCGCCGTCACCACGCTGCTCCCGAAGAGCGCGCCGGTGGTGGAGGCGCTGCGCGCCGAGCCCGAGTGCTCGCTCGTCTTCTACGTCTTCGACCTCACCGACCGCAGCGAGATCGGCCGCTTCCGCTGCCTGCAGCTCGACTGCACGGCGGAGGTGCTCGAGGACGGACCCGTCTACGAGAACGTCTGGTGGCACAACGCGCTGTTCCACGGGCTCGTGGACGACCACGTCGTGATCCACTTCCGGCATCAGCGCAGCTGGGACACGCGCTTCGGCGCGCTGGAGTCGCTGCGTTCCTGAGTTTTCCACGGCCGGGCGCCAACGAGCGCAGCGCCCGGCTCCCTGCCCGCCCGCCGCGATGGCCAGCCAGCAGCCGCAGTCCCCTGGGAAGGACACGCGCTCACCACACCAGGAGAAACAGCAGATGCAGATTCGAAGACTCGGTCGATCGGCCGTGGTCGCTGCCGCGCTCATGTTGGGCGCGGGCGCGGCTTCGGCGCTCACGGTGCCCTACACGGAGGACTTCACGGGCGGCGCGAACGGCTGGACGAACGCCGACAACACCGGCCCGCTGACGGCCATCGGCAGCGGCGGCCCGGACGGCGGGGCGTACGTAACGACCAATTTCAACTACTTCGGCTTCTCGAGCCCGTTCGGCGGCGGGCCCGTGATCTTCCGCGGGCAGGACGAGAACAACGCGAGCAGCCTCAGCTTCGTCGGCGACTGGATCGCCGGCGGCGTAGGGGAGCTCTCGATCTGGGTGCGCCAGAACACCACCGAGACGCTCACCTACTTCTTGCGCGTCGCCACCACCTTCAACTTCCCGGGAGCCGTCATCAACAGCACGACGGCGGTCGCTCCCAACACGTGGACGAAGGTGACGTTCGACATCGACGCGCTGAACCCGTTGTGCTTCCCGGAGGGCACCACGTGCGCCACGGCCCTCGCGAGCGTCGCGCACGTGCAGTTCGGCTCGAACGCGCCGGCCTCGCTCGTGGCGCTGAACCAGGCGTGGACGCTCGACCTCGACAAGGTGTCGGTCGGCGTGCCCGAGCCCGGCACGGTGCTGCTCCTCGGCAGCGGCCTCGCCGGGCTGGCCTGCCTGGGCCGCCGCCGCAAGGCCTGAGTTGCCGGAGGGGACGGTCTCGTTCGTTGCCGCGCAACGACGAGGACCGTCCCCTCCGGCCTCTTCTCAGGCCACCGGGACGAAGCGGCCCTTCGCGAGGTCGCGCAGCTTTTCTACGTCCTCGCGGCGCGTGACCGAGAGCGGCACGGTGTTCGCGAGCTCGCGCTGCAGCATGGCGCCGTCGAGCGGACGCTTCTCGTGGAGCGAGCGGTAGAGCGACGCCACCACGGCCTGCTCGATCTCGGCGCCGCTCATGCCCTCGCTCGCAGCCACGAGCGCGGCGAGGTCAAAGCCGGTCGGGTCCTGCTTCCGGCGCTTCAGGTGGATCTCGAAGATCGACTTCCGCTCCGCGACGCTCGGCAGATCCACGAAGAACAGCTCGTCGAAGCGGCCCTTGCGCATCAGCTCGGGCGGCAGCCGGAACACGTCGTTCGCGGTCGCCACCAGGAAGACGGGCTTCTTCTTCTCCTGCATCCAGGAGAGCAGCGTGGCGAAGATGCGCTGGCTGGTGCCGCCGTCGTACTCGGAGGAGCCGAAGCTCGCGAAGCTCTTCTCGAGCTCGTCGATCCAGAGCACCACCGGCGCCATCGACTCCGCCAGCGCGATCACGCGGCGCAGGTTGCGCTCGCTCTCGCCGGCCCACTTCGAGTAGAGGCGGCCCGCATCGAGCTTCACGAGCGCGAGCCCCCAGCTCCGCGCCACGAACTTCGCCGCGAGGGACTTCCCGCAGCCCTGCACGCCCGCGAGCAGCAGACCGCGCGGCGGCGGCAGGCCCAGCTCCGCGGCCTCGGGCGTGAAGCCCACCTTCGCGCGGTCGAGCCACGCCTTGAGGCCGGCGAAGCCGCCGAGCTCCCAGGCGTTGTCCTCGGCCGGGAAGTACTCGAGCAGCCCGTCCTGACCGAGCATCTCGGCCTTCGCGGCGAGGATGTCGGGGATGTCGCCCGCGTGCAGCATGCCGTCGCGCAGCACGGCGCGCGCCACGGCCTGGCGCGCCTGGTTCAGCGTGAGGCCGGCGAGCGCGCCGAGCAGCCGCTCGAGGTCCGCCTTCGACAGCTCGACCTTGGCCGGCGAGCGGTCGCGCAGCGAGCGCACCACCGTCATCACCACCTCGCCGAGCTCCTTCTTGGTCGGCAGCTCGAGCGGGAAGTGCACGATGTGCGCCGCGGCGTCGGCCGGCAGGTCGTGGCCGGCGCCGACGATCCACATCGAAGCCTTCGCCTGCGCCAGCTCCTGCGCGGCGTCGCGGAAGGCGCGGCACACCTCGGGGTCGGAGAGATGGCGCGCGAAGTCCTTCAGCAGGTAGATGCCGTGCGCGCGCAGGGAGCGCAGGTGCGCCAGCAGCGCCGCCGGCTCGCGCGTCTCGCCGCTCGGATGCCCGGTGGGCTTCCGCACGATGCCGCGCGTGAGCGCCCACGTGTAGACGGGGATCTGGAGCTCCTCGCCCACCGCGTCGGCCAGCGCCTCGACGCGCTCCTCCTCCACCGTGTCGAAGGCGATCGCCGGGTGGTAGGAGAGGACGAGGGTCTTCAGCTCGTGGACGGTCGTGGCGGTGGACACGCGGGGCTCATCGGAGCCCGCCGCGGGGCGCTTTACCCCACTCGGAGGTTCGGTGGCCGGGTCGAATCGACCGCGTAGAGTGAGGGAATCGCGGGAGGCCGACTGATCCCGCTCCAGGCCCCCGCCCCCTCCTGGAGACGAGCATGGCCGGTGACAAGCCGAAGCCCGACTTCTCGAACGTGCGCAGCGGATCCTCTTCGACGGCACCCCCGCCCGCAGCGCCTCCGCCCGAGCGCTACACGGTCGCTTCGGGCGACAGCCTGTCGAAGATCGCGAAGAAGTACTACGGCGACGCCTCGCAGTGGCGGCGGATCTTCGACGCCAATCGCGATCAGATCGAGAACCCCGATCTGATCCAGCCCGGCTGGAAGCTCGTCATCCCGCCCAAGGCCTGAGGAGGAGAACGCCATGCGGACCCCGCATCTCCATGCATTCGTCGCGATCGCGTGTCTCGCACTCCTCGCGTGCGGACGCTCCGAGCAGAAGGCCGCACCCAGCCCCGCCCCGCCGCCGGTCGCCGCGCCCGCGCCCGCCACGTTCCGGGTCGGCGCGGTCGAGCTCGGCCGCTCGATCGGCGCGGACGAGCGCGTCTCGGCGCCGGCGAGCTCCTTCGCGCCCGCGGACACGATCTACGCCTCGGTGTCGACGGAGGGGGCCGCGCCCTCCGTCACGCTCACCGCTCGCTGGAGCTACGAGGACGGGCAGCTCGTCAGCGAATCGACCGAGACGATCGCGCCCACCGGACCGGCGGTGACGGAGTTCCACATCGCCAAGCCCGACGGCTGGCCCACCGGCCGCTACAAGGTCGAGATCATCGCCGACGGCCGGACGGCCGCCTCGCGCGAGTTCGAGGTTCGCTAGCGGCGGGGCCGCCGCCGTCGAGCTGCGCCACGAGCTTCTGCGTCGCCACGTGCACGAAGGACTCGCGCACGAGGCCGGCGACCACGCCCCAGTCGGGCTTCGTGTCGAGCACGACGCCGACCCAGCCGCTGACGCCGACGTAGGGCGGGCGGAAGAAGCGCTCGGGGTCGGCGTCGACCAGCGCCTCCTGCGCGCCGAACGGCTGCGGCAGCCAGACCGAGAGGTGCGGCGAGTTGTGGTGGTGGCCGTCGAGCATGGCGAAGACCTTGCCCTTGCCTGCGAACCAGGTGGGCTCGCCGTGAGAGATCTTCTCGGTGGCCTCGGGAAGCGCCAGGCAGATCTTCCGCACGCGCTCGACCAGGCGTTCGTCGGCCGCGCTGCGGCGGAGGACCACGCGCGGAGCAGGCTTCTTGTTCGCGGGCAGCTTCATTCCTCCTTGCGCGAGGCGAGCACGCGCTCGAGCCGTTTCGGGTCGCGGCGGAGCTGGAGCGTCCGGCCGCGGTGCACGTACACGAGGCCGGGCTTCGTGCCCGCGGGCTTGCTGATGTCCTTCACGGCGGCGATGTGCACGCTCGCGCGCGTCGCGCTCTTCGCCTTCGAGAACTCGACCGCCAGCTCCGCCGCGTCGAGCAGCGACTCGCTCGGCGGATCGCTCTTCCCCTCGGTGCGCAGGATCACGTGGCTGCCGGGCGAGCCTTCGAGGTGGAAGAACAGGTCGTTGCCGCGGGCGAGGCGCGTGGTGAGGACGTCGTTGCCCTCATCATTCTTGCCGACCCAGATCTCGAGGCCGTCGAGCGTCTCGTAGACCTTCGGCGACAGGCGCGTCGACAGCTCCGTCCTGCCGAGCCGCCAGACCCGGGCGCGCGGCTCCGGCGCGCTCGCAGCCAGCTTCGGCGCCGGGGCGAATCGCTCGAGCAGCCGCGCTACCTCCGGCCTCGCGGCGAACGCCGCGAGCGCCTCGCCCTCTCCCGCCGCGGCGGCCTCGGCCGCGAGCGCGTCGAGCGCAGCGACGCGGTCGCGCACGCCGTCGAGCTCGCCCGCCGCCTTGCGCGCCCGCTTCTCGGCCTTGCGCGCGCGTTTGAAGAGCGCGTCGAGGTTCGCGCTCGGCGAGAGCCTCGGGTCGAGCGTGACCTCGACGGGCTCGCCGCCCGCGAAGTCGCGCAGCGTCACCGCGCTCGCGCCGGCCCGCACCTCGCGGAGCTGCGTCTTCAGCAGCTCGCCGTGCCGCGACAGCAGCGCAGCCTCGGCCTCGGCGCCGAGGTCCGCCTCGAGCAGCGCGAGCTTCTTGTCGAGCGAGGCGCGCTGCTTGCGGAGCGCCTGCGCGACACGGCGGCCGAGGTCCGCCTCCTCGGCCTCCTCCGCCGCGGCCGCGAAGCGCTCCTCGACGGCGCGCAGCAGCTCCGCGTCGGACACGTCCGCGAAGCGGTCCTCGCCGGCCGAGGGCGGGCGCCCGGGCGGGCTCTGCCAACGCTCGCCGAGCGCGAGGTCGCGGCGCGTCTCGCCGAGCGGGCGCAGCGCCGCGCTCACGCGGTCCTCGGCATCGAGCGCGTAGACGTTGCTCCGCGGGCCGAGCACGGAGAGCAGCAGAGAGCGCTCGCCCTCGGCCGCCTGGAAGCGCAGGCGGATCTGCCGCTCCTCGCCCTCGAGCGCGGCCGAGGCGAGCCGCGCTCCCTCGTAGTGCGCGCGGAGGTACTGCGCGAACGAGGGCGGCGCCGGCGGCGCGGCGGGAGCCTCGGCGAGCGCGCCGATCCGCGCGGCGCGCGGCCGCGCAGAGACGAGCAGCCACGCGCGCTCGGCGCCGGCGAGCAGCAGCGCCAGCTCGGCAGGCGCCGCCTGCACCACCTTCGCGAGGCGCGCCTCCGCGTGCGTCTCGCCGACCACGCGCGCGACGCGCCGCAGCTCCGTCAGCGAGAGCTCCTTCATCGCTGGCAGCTCGGGCACCAGTGCGCGCTGCGCTGACCGAGCACGCTGCGGCGGATCTTCGCGCCGCAGGCGCCGCACGCCTCGCCGGTGCGCGCGTACACGCGCCGCTCGTCCTGATAGGCGCCGTCGCTGCCGTCGGGCGCCACGTAGTCGCTGATGCTCGAGCCGCCCGTCTCGATCGAACGCAGCATCACGCGCCGCACGGCGCCGGCGATGCGCTCGCACTCGGCCCGCGTCACGCGGCCCGCCGGACGCCGCGGCCGCACTCCCGCGAGGAATAGCGCCTCGTCGGCGTAGATGTTGCCGGTGCCGGCCACGATCGCCTGGTCGAGCAGCAGCGTCTTGATCGCGGCGCTGCGCCCGCGCGTCGACGCGAACAGGTCGCCGCCCCCGAGCGCAAGCGCGTCGGTGCCGAGCTTGTCGAGGCGCTCCGAGCGCTCGCCCGGCGCGAGGAGCTGGACCTTGCCGAACTTGCGCACGTCGCGGAACAGCACGGCGGGGCCGCCGTCGGCGAACTCGAAGCGCAGGTGGGTGTGGCGGTCGGGCTCGAAGCGCCGCTGCTCCTCCGGCGCGAGCGAGGCGCGCCGGCTCGCCGAGAGGAGCCGCACGCTCGCGACGCCGTCCGCGAAGAGCTGCCCCGTCATGCCGAGGTGGAGCAGCAGGCGGCCGCCGCCCTCCAGCTCCGCGAGCAGATACTTCCCGACGCGCTCGAGCTTGCCGAACGCGCGGCCCTCGAGGCCGCGGCGCAGGCGGGCCGGCGGGGTCAGGAAGAAGTAGGAAGGCCGCGAGGTGCGCACGCGCGCGAGCCGCCGGCCCTCGAGCAGCGGCGCGATGCGGCGGCGCGTGACCTCGACCTCCGGTAGCTCGGGCATGCCTCAGGGATCTAGACGCGCGCGGAGCGCGCCGGGCGGAACGGGGCAGGCGTGCTGCGGGGGCGCGAACCAGCGCTGGCGGTTCCGCGCGAAGGCGGCGTAACCCGCGTCGAGCAGCGCGCGCGGCGCGATCGAGGCGAGCCAAGCGAGCGCGCGAAAGCCCCCGCCGAGTCGCCTCAGGCAGTGGAGCGCGGCCGCGCTCTGCACCAGCACGCGGCCGTCGGCGGTGTGGACGACGAGGCTGTCGGGCAGGTCCTTCCGCGCGTCCTCCGGGACGAGGCCGAGGAAGGTGGGGCCGCCGAGCGGCGCGTAGCGGAAGGCGCCGGTCCGGTCGTGGTTGGCGAGGAAGTGGACGCTGCGATGGCAGTAGCCGCAGTCGCCGTCGTAGAAGACGTGGTCGGGCACGGGGCGAGGTTATCGAAACCGGTGGAGGGTCGGGGCGAGCGGGCGCCTCCGCTCCATGGCTCGCACACTCCTCCACGGCATCGCGTGGCTCGGGTGGGGTCGGAACGAGGCCTCTAGAGGCGTTTCCTGCTGCGCTTTACTTCCGCTCCGGCGCCCGCTCGCCCCTCCGCGTGGCTACGGCGGCGACATGCTTAGGAAAGATGGGGGTGGTGGCTACATTCGGCCGCCATGTCCGAGTCCGGGAAGAAGCCGTATCCCGAGGTGCCGGCGCAGCCGAGCTTTCCCGAGCTCGAGGAGGCGGCGCTCGCCCGCTGGCGGAAGGAGCGGACGTTCGAGCGTTCGGTGGAGCAGCGGCCCGCGGGCGCGAACGAGTACGTGTTCTACGACGGCCCGCCCTTCGCGAACGGGCTGCCGCACTTCGGGCACCTCCTCACCAGCTACGTGAAGGACATCGTACCGCGCTACCAGACGCTCCGCGGGCGCCGTGTCGAGCGCCGCTTCGGCTGGGACTGCCACGGGCTCCCGGCCGAGCTCGAGGCCGAGAAGCAGCTCGGCATCTCGGGCCGCAAGGCGATCCAGGAGTACGGCATCGAGCGTTTCAACGACTACTGCCGCAGCTCGGTGCTCCGCTACACCGAGCAGTGGCAGGAGACCGTGACGCGCGCTGGGCGCTGGGTCGACTTCCAGCACGACTACAAGACGATGGACCTCTCCTACATGGAGAGCGTGCTGTGGGCGTTCAAGCGCCTCTGGGACCAGGGCCTGCTCTACGAGGGCACGCGCGTGCTGCCCTACTCGTGGGCCGCGCAGACGCCCGTCTCGAACTTCGAGACGCGCCTCGACGACAGCTATCGCGAGCGACAGGACCCCGCGATCACGGTGCGCTTCGAGCTGCTGCCCGAGGGCGAGGCGAAGCCGAGCGAGCTCTGGGCGTGGACGACCACGCCGTGGACCCTGCCGAGCAACCTGGCGCTCGCGGTGGGGCCCGAGCTCGAGTACGCGATCTACGAGAAGGACGGGCGGCGCGTGATCCTCGGCGCGGCCTGCGCCGAGAAGTACGCGAAGGAGCTGGCCGGAGCCGAGCGCGTCGCCACGCTCGCGGGCCGCGAGCTGGTGGGCCGCCGCTACCGGCCGCTGTTCCCCTTCTTCGCGAGCACGCCGAACGCCTTCCGCGTGCTCGGTGGCGGCTTCGTGGACGTCGCGGAGGGCACCGGCGTGGTGCACATGGCGCCCGGCTTCGGCGAAGACGACCTCGAGCTGTGCCGCGCCGAGGGCATCCCCGTGGTCGTGCCCGTGGACGACGAGGGCAAGTTCACCGGCGAGGTCGCGGACTGGGCCGGCGAGAACGTCTTCGCGGCGAACCCGAAGATCATCCGCGCGCTCAAGGAGCGCGGGCAGCTCGTGCGCCACGACACGACCCTGCACAACTACCCGCACTGCTGGCGCACCGACGAGCCGCTGATCTACCGCGCCATGAACTCGTGGTACGTGAAGGTGACCGCCTTCCGCGAGCGCATGGTCGCTCACAACCAGCGGATCCGGTGGATCCCCGGCCACGTCCGGGACGGCCTGTTCGGCAACTGGCTCGAGAACGCGCGCGACTGGTCGATCAGCCGCAACCGCTTCTGGGGCACGCCGATCCCGGTCTGGAAGAGCGACGACCCGAACTTCCCGCGGATCGACGTGTACGGCAGCGTCGCCGAGCTGGAGCGCGACTTCGGCGTGCCGGTCACGGACCTGCACCGGCCCGCGATCGACCGCCTCGTGCGCCCGAACCCCGACGACCCGAGCGGGAAGGCGACGATGCGGCGCATCCCCGACGTGCTCGACGTGTGGTTCGATTCCGGCTCGATGCCCTACGCGCAGGTGCACTACCCCTTCGAGAACCGCGAGTGGTTCGAGTCTCACTTCCCGGCGGACTTCATCGTCGAGTACGTGGCGCAGACCCGCGGCTGGTTCTACACGCTCACCGTGCTCGCCGCGGCGCTGTTCGACCGCCCGCCCTTCGAGACGTGCATGTGCCACGGCGTGATCGTGGACACCACGGGCCAGAAGCTCAGCAAGCGGCTGCGCAACTACCCCGAGCCCGAGGAGGTGTTCCGCACGCACGGCTCCGACGCGATGCGCTGGTACCTCGTCTCGTCCGCGGTGCTGCGCGGCGGCGAGCTGCGTGTCGAGAAGGACGGCAAGGCGATCGGCGAGGTGGTGCGGAACGTCCTGCTGCCGATCTGGAACGCCTGGTACTTCTTCGCGCTGTACGCGAACACGGACGGCTTGCGCGCCGCGCCCACGCAGGCAGGCGCCACCGTGCTCGACCGCTACGTCCTCGCCAAGACGCGCGAGCTCGTGACCCTCGTGGGCGAGCGCATGGACGCCTACGACATCGCGGGCGCCTGCCAGGCCGTGCTCGAGTACCTCGAGGCGCTGAACAACTGGTACATCCGCCGCAGCCGCCCGCGCTTCTGGAAGAGCGAGCGCGACGCCGACAAGCAGGCGGCGTACGACACGCTCGGCACAGCCCTCGCAACGCTCTGCCGCGTGGCGAGCCCCCTGCTGCCGTTCCTCACCGACGAGATCCATCGCGGGCTCGCCGGCGGCGAGAGTGTGCACCTCACGGATTGGCCGGACGGCGCCGCTCTGCCCGCCGACCCCGAGCTGGTGCGCGAGATGGACCGCGTGCGCGACGTCTGCTCGACGGCGCTCGGCATGCGCCGCCAGCAGAACGTGCGCGTGCGGCAGCCGCTCGCACGCCTCGTCGTGGCCGGCCCCGGGGCGCGCGGCCTCGCTCCCTACCTCGAGCTGGTGCGCGACGAGGTCAACGTGAAGGAGGTCGAGCTCTCGGAGGAGATCGAAGCCTTCGCGAGCTTCAAGCTGCAGCTGAACTCGCGCGCTCTCGGGCCGCGGCTCGGCGGCGAGATGAAGAAGGTGCTCGCCGCGGCAAAGGCCGGGGACTGGAAGCGCGGCGCCGAGGGCGTCACGGTCGCCGGCCAGCGGCTCGAGCCCGGCGAGTACACGCTGCTGCTCGAAGCCAAGCCGGGCGTCGCCTGCCAGGCGCTCGCGTCGGGCGAGATGATCGCGGTGCTCGACTTCGCGCTGACCGAGTCGCTCGTGCAGGAGGGCCTGGCCCGCGACGTGGTGCGCATGGTGCAGCAGGCGCGCCGCGAGGCGGGGTTGCACGTGGCGGACCGCATCCGGCTCTCGCTGGCGCTGCCCTACGAGTACGAGGAAGCCGCGCGCGCCTTCGCGGGCTACCTGGCGGAGAGCACGCTGGCGACCGCCGTCACGCTCGACGGCGCCATCGACGGGCCCGGCTGGTTCCAGGTCGAGACCGAGGTCGGCGGCGCGCCCGCGCGCGTCGCGGTGACCCGAGCGCCCGCGTGAGAGTGCGCGTGCTGGGCTCCGCCGCCGGCGGAGGCCTGCCGCAGTGGAACTGCGGCTGCGCGAACTGCGTCCGCGCTCGCGCCGGCGACGCCGCGGTGCCCCCGCGCACGCAGCCCTCGCTCGCGCTCTCCGCCGACGGCGCGCGCTGGTCGCTCGTGAACGCGAGCCCCGACGTGCGCGACCAGCTCGCGCACGCGCCCGGGCTCTGGCCCCGCGCGGGCACACGGGACGTGCCGCTCGACACGGTGGTCGTCACCAACGCAGACATCGACCACGTGCTCGGCTTGCTGGTGCTGCGCGAGGCGCTGCCGCACCGCATCGTGACGACCGCGTGGATCCGCGACGCCCTGCTCGACCACAACGCCGCCTTCCGCCTGCTCGAGCCGGCGTTCCGCGCCGTGAAGCTCGACGAGCCGTTCGCGCTCGACCGCGAGGAGGCGCTCGAGGCGCGCCTGTTCCCGCTGCCGGGCAAGGTGCCGGGCTGGCTTTCCGCGCTCGCCGCGAACGCGCCCGAGGCCACGCTCGGCCTGCGCGTCACGGATCGGCGCAGTGGCAAGCGGCTCGCCGTCGCGCCCGGCGTGCGCGCGCTCGACTCCGGCACCTGGGCCGAGCTCGCGGCCGCCGAGCTGCGCTTCGTGGACGGCACGTTCTGGTCGGCCGACGAGCTGCGCCGCCTCCGCCCCGGCGCGCCCGACGCCGCCGCGATGGGCCACCTGCCGATCGGGGGACGCGACGGCAGCCTGGCGCGGCTCGCGAGCCTGCCGGGCCGTACGTTCTACCTCCACATGAACAACACGAACCCCGTGCTCGACGCCGGCTCCGCGGAAGCCGCCGAAGTGCGAGCGCTCGGCGTCGGCATCGCGCAGGACGGCATGGAGCTCGAGCTGTGAGCGCCGGGCTCGAGGCGCGGCTCCACGGCATCCTCGACCAGCGCTACCACCACCGCCATCCGTTCAACGTGCGCCTCCACGGCGGCGCGTGCACGCCGGCCGAGGTCCGGCGTTGGATCCGCAACCGCTACTACTACCAGACCCGCATCCCGCTCAAGGACGGGCTGATCCTCACCAAATCCGAAGATCGCGACTTCCGGCGCGGCTGGATCCGTCGCATCCACGATCACGACGGCGACGACGCGCGCGCCGGCGGGCTCGAGCTGTGGCTGCGCCTCGCGGAGGCCGCGGGGCTCGAGCGCGCGGAGGTGGCCTCGCTGCGCAACGTGCTGCCCGGCGTGCGGCGCGCGTGCGACGCCTACGTCGAGTTCGTGGCCTCGCACGACCTGCTCGCGAGCGTGGCGTCGTCGCTCACGGAGCTCTCGGCGGGCGCGTTCCTGGGCGAGCGCGCGGAGGCCTTCCGCAAGCACTACCGCTGGATCGAGGAGGCCGGCCTCGCGTACTTCCTGTCGCGCACGACGCAGGCGCCGCTCGACGCCCAGGAGGGGCTCGCGTTCGTGCTCGAGCACGCGCAGAAGCCCGAGGACCAGGAGCGCTGCGCGGCGGCGCTGCTGCGCAAGTGCGAGATCCTGTGGGCGCTGCTCGACGGCGTCGAATGGGGCGGGCGCGCGCCGAAGCTCTCGCCGGCCGTGCAGCTCCGGACCGAGGGCGACGAAGCGCTCGCCGTGCTGCCCGAGCGCGCGGTGCGCGTGTCGGCGAGCGGTCGCGCCATCCTCGCCGCCTGCGACGGCGCGCGCGACGTCGAGGCGGTGGCCGCCGGGCTCCGCGCCGCGCATCCCGCGGACGAGCGGCTCGAGCGCGACGTCTACGACTTCGTCGAGCGCATGGAGTCGCTCGGCGTGCTGGTGCTCGCGTGACGGAGGCGCCCCGTCTCTGGAACCTGGTCGCGGAGCTGACGTATCGCTGCCCGCTGCGCTGCCCGTACTGCTCCAACCCGCTGGCGCTGCGCGACTTCCCGGAGCAGCTCTCGGCCGACGACTGGGCGCGCGTGTTCCGCGAGGCGGCGGCGCTCGGCGCGGTGCACGTCGGGCTCACGGGCGGCGAGCCGACCACGCGGCGCGATCTCCGCGAGATCGTGCGCGCCGCCGGCGACGCCGGCCTCTACACGCACCTGGTGACCGCCGGGCTGCCGATCGACGAGGCCGGGCTCGTCGCGCTCTGCGACGCGGGCCTGCGCAGCGTCCAGCTGAGCGTGCAGGACGCGGAAGCGGCGGCGTCCGACGCCATCGCGGGCACCGCCTGCTTCGACCGCAAGCTCGGCTTCGCGCGCGCGGTGCGGGCGCGCGGGCTGCCGCTCACGCTGAACGTGGTGCTGCACCGCCGCAACCTGGCGCGCACACGCGAGCTGATCGCGCTCGCGCGCGCGCTCGACGCGGACCGGCTCGAGCTCGCGAACACGCAGTACCAGGGCTGGGCGCTCGCGAACCGCGCGGCGCTGCTGCCCGCGCGCGAGCAGCTCGACGCCGCCGCCGGGGTGGTCGCCGAGGAGCGCGCGAAGGCGGCGCGGCCCGAGATCCTGTTCGTGCTGCCCGACTACTTCCGCGAGCGCCCGAAGCCGTGCATGGGCGGCTGGGGGCGCACGCACCTGGTGGTGACGCCCGACGGCCGCGCGCTGCCCTGCCACGGCGCGGGCGAGCTGCCGCTCGAGTTCTGGAACGTGCGCGAGCGGAGCCTCGCCGCGTGCTGGCGCGACGCGCCGGGCATGAACGCCTACCGCGGCGACGCCTGGCTGCCGGAGCCGTGCCGGAGCTGCCCCGAGAAGACCCGCGACTTCGGCGGCTGCCGCTGCCAGGCCTTCGCTCTCACCGGCGACGCCGCGCTCACCGACCCCGCCTGCGCGCTCGCGCCGCACCACGCGCTCGTCGCTGACGCGCGGAGCGCGCCGCCCGAGGAGGCGTGGCGCTACCGCGTGGTCTGAGCGAAGAGCTGCTGCACGAACGCGCGCATCTCGCCGAGCTCGCGGGCCACCGCGGGGCGCGCCTGGGTTCGTTCGAGCCAGCCGCGCAGGTTCGCGAGCTCCGGCGCCGGCGGCGCGCCGAGCGTCGCCGCCGCGTTCAGGAACACGATGCACGCGATGTCGGCGACGCTGAACTCGCCGCACAGCCAGCTGCGGTCGGCGAGCTCCTTGTCGCGCTCGGCCGAGAAGCGCGCGATGCCGGCGCGCGCCGCGTCGAGCCGCGACGTGTCGCGGTCGAGCCGCGACGTGTCGCGGCCCTCCGCGCCGGCCGGGTAGAAACCCTGGTCGATCAGCGTCCAGACGTGCGGGAAGAGGATCTCGTCAGCCGCGGCCTCGAGCTGGCGACAGCGCGCGCGCCCGGCGACATCGCGCGGATAGAGAGGCGGCTCGGGGTAGCGGTCCTCGAGGTACTCGAAGATCAGCGTCGAGTCGTAGACCGCGAGCGCGCCGTCCACGAGCACCGGCACCTGCGCCTTCGGGTTCAGCGCGACGACGTCCGGGTGATGCGGCTCGTAGCGCCTCGCGAGGCTCCAGCCCACCTCGATGCGCTCGTACGGCAGCCCCTTCTCGGCGAGCGCGATGCGAACCTTGGCGGTGAAGAGCGACAGCGGTCCGGAGTAGAGCTTCATGGCGAGGATCCTCTCGCCGGAGGTGGGCTCACGCCAGGTCCGGTTTCGTGCGAACGGATGGGGCCAATTCAGCGGGCCCCGAGGTAGAGCAGGTCCACCGCGAAGGCGAGCACCGGGCCCAGGATCATCCGCATCAGCAGGTACGCCACGAGCAGGCCGCCGAGGGCGAGCAGCGGCTGCGCCATCCACTCCTGGAGCCGGCGCGCGTTCTGCTCGGAGAGGGCCAGGGCGAGCACGCCGCTGCCGTCGAGCGGGGGCACCGGGATCAGGTTGAACACGAACAGGACCAGGTTGAGCGAGAAGGTCCAGCTCAGCACCTGGATCACGCTCTCGGCGAGCCCGCCGGCCTGCGCGCGCGCGAGCTCGAAGGTGCTGATCGGGTCCGGCACGAACCAGCCGCCGGCGACGCCGATGCGGAGCGCCAGCGCGGCGAGCAGCACCAGCGCGAGGTTCGCGAGCGGCCCGGCCGCCGACATCACGGCCGCGCGCTTCGGATGCACGTAGGCCCAGCGCGGATCGATGGGCGTGCTCGCCCAGCCGATCATCATGCCGCCCATGAAGAAGAACAGCAGCGGCGCGAACACCATGCCGAAGGGCTCGCGCCGGATGTGCGGCCGCGGATCGAGCGAGACCTGGCCGCCGAGATACGCGGTGGGATCGCCGCCGCGGAGCGCCGCCCACGCGTGCGCCGCCTCGTGCACCGTGAGCGAGAGCAGCAGCACGATGTAGGCAACGAGCCCGTCCAGGAGTCGGTCGGCGTCCACGGCGCGCGGAGCATACCGGCTACTCCTCCCTTGTCGGCGGCGCCGGCCCCGTGTAGCGCGCGCGCGGGCGCAGCAGATGGCCCGTCGCGACCTGCTCGAGCGCGTGGGCGACCCAGCCGGCGCTGCGGCCCACGGCGAACAGGCCGGCCACCGCGCCCGGCGGCATGCCGAGCGCGGCGCGCAGCGCGACGGCCGCGGAATCCACGTTCGGCGGCGGCTTGCGGGCGCGCTCCATGGCCCCGATCACGGCGTTCGCGATCGCGACCTCGGGCGCCTTGCCGCGCTCCCACGCCAGCTCCAGCAGCGCGCGCGCGCGCGCGTCGCCCGCCGCGCCGTAGAAGGTGTGGCCGAAGCCCGGGATGCGCTCGCCGCGTCGCGCGCGCTCCTGCACCGCGCGCTCCGCCTGCTCGGGCGCGCCCACCTCGGCGAGCAGCGCCTCGAAGCGATCGGAGGTCGCGCCGTGCAGCGGCCCGGACAGCGTCGCGAGACCGGCCTGCACCACGGCGTAGACGTCCGCGTGGGTCGAGGCCGCGACGCGCGCGGCGAAGGTCGAGGCGTTGAGCTCGTGGTCCGCGAGCAGGATCAAGAGCGCGTCGATGGCGGCGAGCGTGCGCGGGCGCGGCTCGAGGTCGAAGGCGCGCGCGACGACCTCCGCGATGCGTGGCGCTCGCGCCGCCCGGCGCGCACGCGCCGGCGCGCGCGGCAGCGCGAGGCCCGCGGCGAGGAGGCGGATCAGGCCGCGCGCGCGCGGCAGCACGCCCTCCGGCGTGGTGTCGAAGCGTCCTCCGTCGCCCGCCGCCCGCGCCGCGATCAGCACGGGGAACACCGAGGCGTGCGGCGCGTCGGCGGGCAGCAGCGGCAGCACGCCGTCGAGCTCGGGGCAGTCCGCGGCGTCCCACGCGACCGGGCCCGCGGGCAGCGCGCCCGTCCAGAGCAGCTCGGCCACCGCCTCGAAGGGCACGCCCGCGGTCGCGAGCTCCGTCGCGAGCCGGCCGCGGTACGCCGGCCCGGCCGGCGTCATCGCCGTGATCGACGACTCGAGGATCGGCTCGCCCCAGCGCAGCGCCCCGGCCGCGGCGCGCACCGACGGCCCGCGCTCGCGCAGCGCCTCGACGTCGCTGCGCAGGTAGCGGCGCGCGCGCCCCCCGCGGCCCGGCAGGCTGCGCAGCAGGCCGCGACTCACGTAGGCGTAGAGCGTCGGCAGCTTCACGCCGAGCAGGCGCGCGGCTTCGGCGGCCCCCAGTTCCTCCGTGGGTTGATTCGACATATCAACGTTGATGAATGTTTATCACAGCGTACGCTCCGCGGGCAAGGAGGAACACGAGATGGAGCGAAACGAGCCCTTCCGGCCGGGCCTCGAGAACGTGGTGGTGGCGGAGACGGCGCTCTCCTGGGTGGACGGCGAGGGCGGGCGCCTGGTGGTGCGCGGGCACCCGATCGAAGCGCTCGCCGAGCGCGGCTTCGAGACGATGTGCGGCCTGCTCTGGGACGGCGCACTGCCGTCGCGCGCGCGGGCCGAGGCGATCCGGGCCGGCCTCGGCGCGGGTCGCGCCCTGGCCTTCCGCGAGCTCGCGCGCAGCCCGGCCGCGCTCGAGGCCGACGACGCCATGGAGGCGCTGCGCGCGGGCGTCGCCGCCCTGCGGGCGTCCGACGAGCCGCTGGAGCGGACGGGCTTCCGGTTGGCCGGCGCGATCGCCCTGCTCCTCGCGGCGTGGGGCCGGCGCCGCCTCGGCGCGGAGCCGCTCGCGCCCGATCCCGAGCGGGGCCATGCCGACGACCTGCTGCGCATGCTGACGGGCGCGCCGGCGCCCGCGCCGCTCGTGCGCGGGCTCGACACCTACCTCGCGACGGTCGCCGAGCACGGCATGAACGCCTCGACCTTCACGGCGCGCGTCGTGGCGTCGACGCGCTCGGACGCCGTCTCGGCCGTGGTGGCGGCGCTCGGCTCGCTGAAGGGGCCGCTCCACGGGGGCGCGCCCGGCCCGGTGCTCGACATGCTCGACGCGATCGGCAGCGAGGAGCGCGCGCTGCCCTGGCTCCGCGCCGAGCTCGCGGCGGGCCGGCGCATCATGGGCCTCGGACACCGCGTCTACCGCGTGCGCGACCCGCGCGCCCTCGTGCTCGAGACGGCGCTGGCGCGGCTCGAGGCCGAGGGCGTGTCGAGCCGGTACCTCGGGCTCGCCCGCGCCGTCGAGCGCGCCGCGGTCGAGGCGCTCGACGCGCATCGCCCCGAGCGGAAGCTCCGCGCGAACGTCGAGTTCTACACCGCCGTGCTGCTGGACGCGCTCGGCATGCCCCGCGCCCTGTTCACGCCGCTGTTCGCGGCGGGCCGCAGCGCGGGCTGGCTCGCGCACATCGCCGAGGAGCGCGCGGTGGACCGCCTGATCCGGCCGCGCCAACGCTACGTGGGGCCGCTGCCCGAGAACGACGGTGGGAGCCACGCGCTCCGGGCGGTGAGCTGAGATGGGGCCAGGAGAGCTCGCGGCGATCGGCGGCACCGTGTTCGTGACGGCGGTGCTGTCGGGGGTGCTCGGCATGGCGGGCGGCATCGCGCTGCTCGGCGTGCTGCTCGTCTATCTGCCGCCTCTCGTCGCGATCCCGCTGCACGGCGTGATCCAGCTCGTCTCGAACGGCTCACGAGCCATCGTGCAGCGCGAGCACGCGCGCTTCGACTGGATCGGCTGGTACACGCTGCCGCTGATCCCGGCGGGCCTGCTGGGGCTCCGCGTCGCGCAGGCGCTGCCCGAGACGCTCGTCGAGGCGGCCATCGGCGTCGTCGTGCTGGCGGCGACGTGGCTCCCGTCGCGGCGCAGCGGCGGCGCAACGACCGCGCGGCGCCCGCGCGCGCGCTTCTTCACGCTCGGCGCGGCGACCGGCTTCCTCAACATGGTGCTCGGCGCGATCGGCCCGATGATCGACCCGTTCTTCCTCGGCCTCGGCCTGTCGCGCCAGGGGATCGTCGGCACGAAGGCCGCGTGCCAGACGATCGGGCACGCGGTCAAGGTGGGGCTGTTCGGCGTGGCGGGCTTCGCCTTCGCCGAGCACGCTCCGCTGCTCGCGCTCGGCTCGGTCTGCGCGGTGGCCGGCACCTGGCTCGGCAGCCGCCTGCTCGACCGGCTCAGCGAGGAGAGCTTCCTCTGGCTCTACCGCGCCGTGCTCACGGGGCTGGCGCTGCGCCTCGTCTGGAAGGCGCTGCCGCTCTAGGGGCTGGGCGTCGACTGGTACGCCACGAGCCGCCACGCCCCTCCCTCGCGCATGTAGACGGCGGTGAAGACGGAGTGGCTCGTGACCTCCCGCCCGCGCGACACCACGAGAACGGTCTGGCGGCCCGTCACCACCCACGCGCCCGCGAGCTCGCGCGTCTCGCTCTCCGCGACGTCGATCGCCTTGTAGTCGAGGCGCCCGCTGCCGAGCAGGCCGAGAAGCTCCTCCTTCGCGTGCACCTCGCCGTTGGCGTGGCCGTAGCGCAGCCCGTCGGCGAACAGCTCGCGCAGCGCCGCGACGTCGGCGTGCACCATCGCCTCGCGGCGCAGCGCGTCCACCTCCTGCGCGGGCGGGACGCCCGCGCAGGAGAGGAGCAACGCCGCGAGGAGAAGCCAGCCACGTCGCATGGGGCCTGCTTACGTGGCGCGGCCGTGATCCGCAAGGGAGGCTCAGCCTCCGGCGGCCTTGATTCCCCGCTGGTCCTCTTCGATCAGACCCTTGAAGGACGGCCGGCTATGGATCCGCTCGACGTACGCCGCGACCTTCGGCCAGCGCTTGGCGTCGACCTCGCCGCGGCCGTGCTTGAAGTTCACGAGGATCGAGCCCACCGCGAGGTCGGCGATCGTGAAGCGGTTGCCCACCAGGTAGTCGTTGCCGCCGAGCTCCCGCTCGAGGTAGTCGAAGAGCGGCGGCAGCGTCTCGGTCGCGGCCTTCTGCACCAGCGCCTCGTCGCCGGGCTTCTTGAAGAAGAGCGGCTGGAGCACGCGCTGCTGGAAGAAGGGCACGGTGCCGTTGATGAGGCCGCCGTCCGCAAACTCCTCGAACCAGATCGCGCGCGCGTAGTCGTACGGCTCGCTCGGGTAGAGCGCGGGCTGCGGCTGGATCTTTTCGAGGTAGGCGCAGATCGCCGACGAGTCGGGGAGCGGGCGCCCGTCGGCCTCGAGGCACGGGATCTTGCCGAGCGGGTGCTTGCGCTTGTACTCGGCCGAGACGCCGAACGGGACCATCGGGTCGTGTTCGTAGGCGAGGCCCTTCTCCGCCAGCGCGATGCGCGTCTTGCGCACGAACGGGGAGAGGCCGTTGCCGATCAGCTTGAGGGTGGTCATGGGTTGGCTCCTTGTCCTTGGGGTTGGGCGCGGCTCGGAAACTCGAAGCGGAACAGACGGGGCAGGTCGGCGAGCGCGCCGGCGTCGCCGTGGAAGCGGACGCCGCGCGCCTCGGCCGCGGCCGCCGGCAACAGCCCGGTGAGCAGGCCGAGCAGCTCCGGCGGGCTCGCCTCGATCGTGAGGTCCGCGGGGGCTTCGCCCCGCGAGTAGCGGAAGCCATGCGCGCCGCCTTCGAAGCGGAGGCGCGCGCTGCCGACGCGCAGCTCGAAGCGGCGCGCGGGTGTCGGACCGGGCGCCGCGAAGGACTCGAGCGCGAGCCGCAGCCAGTCGAGCTCGAAGTGGTCGCCCGCGTCGGGCGGGCGCAGCCAGCGCACGCCCCAGCGCCCGAGCTCGAGCAGCACCGGCCGGAACGCCTCGCCGTGCGGCGTGAGCCGGTAGACGCGGACCGACGCCGGAGGCGGCAGCTCGTCCGGGGCGATCACGCCGTACTCCTCCAGCGCGAGGAGCCGTTCGCTGAGCACGCTGGTCGACACCCCGCGCAGCCGCCGCTTGAGGTCGCCGAAGCGCTGCGGCCCGAGCATCAGCTCCCGCAGCACGAGCAGGCTCCAGCGGTTCCCGACCACCTCGGCCGCCCGGGCCAGGGGGCAGTACTGCGCGTAGCGGAAGTCGCCCACGCCGGCAGCATGGCGCAGAGAGGTTCTTTTTTTCAAACCTCGGATTTCGAATATCGAACTCGCCGGAATCGGCGCAAAAGTCGGGCCCCGAGGTGGCCGATCTACACCGGCGGTGAAGAATCCGCTGAACGACACGACCGCGCTGCTCCGCGGCGGCAGCGCGGCGGAGCTCTCCCCCGGCGCCCCGCGGCTGGTGATGATCGCCGGGCCGGACCTCGGGCAGCGGGTCGACCTGCGCGAGGGCGAGCTGCGGATCGGGCGGGAGTCCCACTGCGACGTGGTGCTTCCGCTCGGCGGGGTCTCGCGCGTGCACTGCTCGATCCGGCGCGAGGCCTCGGGCGTCTGGCTGCGCGACCTCGGCTCGACCAACGGCACGCGCAAGAACGGGGCGCTGGTGCGCACGCAGACCGACGTGAAGCTGCACGTGGGCGACCTGATCGCGATCGGCGGCGCCATCTTCAAGCTGCTCGACGCCGAGAGCCCCGAGTCCGAGTACCACGACCAGGTGTTCCGCACGATGGCGCTCGACGGCCTCACGCAGGTGCGCAACCGGCGCTCGCTCCAGGAGGCGCTCGAGACCGAGATCGCGCGCAGCCGCCGCCACCAGCACGAGCTCTCGCTGCTGCTCCTCGACGTGGACCGCTTCAAGGAAGTGAACGACCAGCACGGGCACCTGTGCGGCGACCTCGTGCTCCAGCGCATCGCGGCGCTGCTCGCGCGCCACGGGCGGCGCGAGAACTGCACCGCCCGCTACGGCGGCGACGAGTTCGCGATCGTGCTGGCCGAGACCGGCCTCGGCGGCGCCATCGTCTTCGCGGAGCGCATCCGCGGCGCCGTGGAGCACGAGGAGCTCCAGGTGGGGGGCACCCGCATCGAGGTGACCCTCTCCATCGGCGTCGCGGAATGGCGGCCCGAGCTGAGGCAGCCCGAGGACCTGATCGCGCTGGCCGACGCCGCGCTATACCGCGCCAAGAACGACGGGCGAAATCGCGTCTCTAGTTGACCCCCTGGCTCGGGATCAGGGTGGCGGGCTCGATGCCGAGGCTGCGCACGGCCTGCTCCCAGAGCCGGTCGTGGTCCTCCTCGAACAGCAGGCGGGCCGAGACGGGCACCACCAGCCACGAGCCCTCGACGATCTCGCGCTCGAGCTGCCCGGGCGCCCAGCCCGCGTAGCCCAGGAACACGCGCGCGTGCCCGGCCGGCGTCTCCGCGACGCGGCGGAGCGCCGCCTGCGAGCGCGTCCAGTGCAGGCCGGGCGCGAGCGTCACCACCTCGAGGCCGCGCGCCGCCTCGTCGTCCATCACCACCCAGCCCTGGTTCTCGCCGACGGGTCCGCCCCAGTCGACGCACGCCTCGCGGTCGCCGTGATAGACCATCTCGAGGTTCTCGCAGAGCTGCGCCAGCGAGAAGTCCGAGCGGCGGTTCACGATCAGGCCGAGCGCGCCCTGCTCGACGTCGTGCTCCAGCATCAGCACCACACTGCGCCGGAAGTTCGGGTCGAGCACGAGATCCATCGCGACCAGCAGCGAAGGCGAGAGGTCCGTGGCCACTTGGCGAGGCTAGCATCTCGCTCGGCTGCGCCTCGCTGCGCGCGGCGACGAGCGCCGCTTGCACCTAGCATGAGCGCGATGGGAGCCGAGGGGCTGTGGCGCGACGTGTCGGGGCAGGCGCTGTACGTGCTCGTCGCCGTCGGCGGCGCGGTGCTGCTGCCGGGGCGCTCGCTCGGCGCTCGGCTCGGGCTCGGGCCCGGCCGCCTCGGTGCGGGCCGCGGCGCGCTCGCGTTGGTGGGCTTCCTCGCGCTCTCGCACGCGCTGCACGGCGCCGTCGTCGCGCTCGGCCTGCTCGAAGGGACCACGCTCGCCGAGATCGACCAGGTGGTGCGCGAGGCGAGCCCCGTGCACCCGGGGCTCGTCTGGCTCGCGATGGCGCTCGGACCCGCCGTGGGCGAGGAGCTGCTGTTCCGCGGCTTCCTGCTGCGGCTGCTGGCGTCGCGCTGGTCGGGCGCGCTCGCGGTGCTGGGCTCTGCCGCCGCGTTCGGCGTGGCGCACCTCGACTGGGTGCACGGCGCCGCGGCCTTCCTGCTCGGCGGCTACCTCGGCGCCCTGACCCAGCGCGCGGGCTCGCTACGGCCGGCGCTCCTCTGCCACGTCACGAACAACTCCCTCGCCGTGGCCGGCAGCGCCGGCCTGATGCCCGAGCTCGGCACGCTCGGGGCGGCCTGGCAGATCGCCGCGGCGCTCGCGCTCGCCGGCGGCGCTCTTGCCTTCCTGTTGCGCGAGCCCCGCCTACAGGCGGCCGAGCCGCCTGCCGATGGAGGAGGGGTCCCCCGGGGTCCCCATGAAGACGACTCCTCCGGTCCTGATCGTCGATGACGGCGAGCTCGATGACGTTCGCGACATCCTCGCGGAGCTCGAGGTCGAGTTCGCGCTCCTGCGCGGGGGCGCGATCCCCGAGAAGATCGCGCCGCCGAGCCGCGTGTTCGTCGCCACGCCGCGCCGCGCTCTCCTCGCCGAGCACTGGAAGGCGGCGCCGGGGCCGCTGCGCATCGGCATCGTGGCGGAGGACTCGAACACGCTCCGCACGATGCTGCGCCGGCTGGGCTTCCAGCTCCTGATCCGGCGCCCCGTGAATCCGTACGCGCTGCGCTTGATCCTGCTGCGCGCGATCTACTCCGGCGAGGAGCGGCGCCAGGAGGATCGCGTGCCCATCGGCGCGCCGGTGGCGTACCGCACGGGGCTGTTCCGCCGCGCGGGCACGATCGCGGAGCTGTCGCAGCGCGGTGGGCGGCTGCTCACCGACGCGCCGCCGCGCACCGGCTCGCGCATCACGCTCCAGCTCACGGTGCCGGACGCGAACCGGACGATCTCGCTGCGCGCGCGGGTGGTGCGTACCTCGCACGAGGCGGTGGTGGAGAACCAGCACACGGTCGCCTTCGCGTTCGAGGAGAAGGACCGCTCCGCCGATCTGCAGCGCCTGCTCCAGCACTACAAGAGCGGCCCGGCGCAAGTCTCGACGGAGTTCGAAGGCGAGGCCGAAGAGGCGTCGCGCCTGCCGCTCGCGGCCCCGTCGTCGGACGCCGAGCGCCGCAAGCACGAGCGCCACGTGTTCCGAAACGAGGTGATCGGGCTGTCGGAGGAAGCGGCCACCGTGCTCGTGGGCCGCGATCTCTCGGTCGGCGGCATGCGCGTCGAAGGCAACGGGCAGCTCGAGCTGGGCATGCGCCTGCGGCTCGCGGTGTTCGGCGCCCCGCGCGAGGAGCCGATCCTCGTGCGCGCCGAAGTGACGCGCGCCGACGACGGCTCGCACGGCCTGCGCTTCGTGGACGTGGGCGCGGAGGCGGCAGCGCGGCTCGAGAAGCTCGTCGCGCACCTGCCCTCGGTCGAGCCGCTCGACCGCGACGAGGCCGACGGCCTCGGCGCCGTCGTCACCCGCATCGTGGGCCGCGACGACTAGGCGCGGGGACGTTCTTCGAGACATCAAGTTGTTGTTGCGCCGAGCCCCTCGCCGCCTCGCAACAACTTGACGTTTTGACGAACGTCCCCGCTCCGGCTCAGCCGGCGGTGGCGGGTTGGGCGAGCTGGGGGGCCGGCGCGGGCGCGGGCGGCTCGGGGTCGAGCGCGGGGCGCAGGCGCTCGGCGGCCTCGGGGCTGCAGCGGCCCTGCGGGCAGAATGCGGCGCGCAGCACCTCGGCGGCGAGCTGGCTGGCCGACCACCACCAGCGCGGGCCCTGCACCGCGAGCGTCGCGATCGCGATGCGCGGCTCGTCGGCCGGCGCGACGCCGATGAACCACTCGTAGTGGCCCTTCGGGTCCGTGCCGTTCAGGCTGCCGGTCTTGCCGGCCACGGGGATGCCGGGGAGCAGCGGCCGGCCGCCGCGCGCGCGGAACGCCCGCCGCGCGGTGCCCCGCACCGTCGTGTCCACGAGCCAGCCGCGGAGCTGCGCCGCGAGCTTCGGCGTCAGCACCTGGCGGCCGCCCTCGCTGCCGGGCACGGCGACGCGCTGGCCCTCCTCGTTCCACGCCCCGGCCACCCAGCGTGGCTTCACCAGACGCCCGTCCACCAGCGTGGACGCGAGCTGGGCCGCGTGCAGCGGCGTGATCTCGAGCCCGTCGAGCCCCGAGCCGAGCTCCCCGAGCGCGAGCTCGTCGTCCGGCGACTTCGCGTGGCCGCTCGGATGGCCGAGCGCCGGCGCCGTGAGCATCCCGAAGCGGTCGATCGCGCCGAGCAGCGCGTTCGGCCCGACCCGGTGCACGGCCCAGCGCGCGAAGCACTGGTTGTTCGAGGTGGCGAGCGCCTTCCGCATGTCGGCCGAGTTGCCGCGCTTCGGCGTGCGCAGCCGGTCGCGCGTCAGCCGCCACGGGCTGCCGACGAAGTGGCAGGTCTCGTGCGCCGCCTGCGGCGCGCGGTCGAGCGTGGCCGCGGCGGTGATCACCTTCACCAGCGAGGCCGCGGGGTAGGTCTTGTTCGGGGGGAAGCGCACCGGATCGGTGGACGCGTAGGCGAGCACGGCGCCCGTCTCGGGGTCCATCACCACCACGTGCGCCAGCTCGAAGCGCCCGCGCTCGAGCGCCTTCCACACCGCCTCCGAGAGCTCGGGGTCGAGCGTGTAGCGCAGCCGCATCTCATCGGAGCCGCCAGGCGCTCGCTCGAGCCGGCCGTCCACGATGCGCAGGTCGCGGAACTCCTCGCGCGCCGCGGGAGCCGCCAGCAGCTCCGCGTCGAGCCGGCCGCGCGGCGAGAGAGCGCGCGCGGGCGGGAGGGCGGGCTTCGCCGGCGCGGGCTCGGGCGGCCCCTCCGCAACGTCCGCTGCGCGCGCCTGCCGGTCGTCGCCGGAGGCGGGCAGCAGCGCCGCGCACACCCCCCCGAGCAGCGCCACGCCCACCGCGACCGTGAGACGACCGCGCAGCAGCATGCGGCGTCTTCGCGGGCGGACTCCCCCCAACATCGATCTCCCACGGTCTCGGCGTGGGTGGGGGAAACCGCTGCCGAGCCGTCCACTCTGGAACTGGGCTGCTACTCGCTACGGGCTCTATCGGTCAGACCTGGACGACTCTTGTGACCTCCGGGATCTCGTCCCGGAGCCTGGCCTCGATACCGAATCGCAGCGTGGCCGTCGAGCTGGGACAGCCCGCGCAAGAGCCCTGCAGCACCACTTCCACCACGCCGTCGTGGAAGCCGGCGAACACCACGTCGCCGCCGTCCATCGCCACGGCCGGCCGGATCTCGTTCTCGAGGATGGTCTTGATGCGATCCTCGATGCTGCCGGCGGGCGTGTCGCTCTCCTCGACGTAGCCCGCGCCGAGCGCCGCCTCGCCGGAGGCGACGTGCGCCTTGATCGCGTCCACCACGCCCTGCGCCACGTCGGTCCACGCCAGCTCCTCGCGCTTCGTCACCGTCACGAAGTGCGAGGCCAGGAACACGCCCTCGATGCCGGGCAGGGCGAACAGCCGCGCCGCGAGCGGCGAGACGTCGGCCCCGACGGAACCCCGGAAGTTCGCGGTCGCGCCCGTGGGCACGATCTCCTTCGAAAGCACCCACTTGATGCTCTGTGGGTTCGGAGTGCGCTCGGCGTGCATGCGGAAGTCGAGGTCCATGAACGCCGAGCGTAGCCGCTGGAGTGCCCTAGCGCCGAGCCTCCTTCACCGCCGCCGCCACGCGGGCGCCGTACTCGGGGTCGGCGTTCGCGAAGTGCGAGATCGAGCGTTCCACGATGCCGTCGTCGGCGACGCGCGAGAGCCCGCCCGCGATGGTGCGCACGAGGCGCTCGCGCTTGTCCGGCTTCATCACGCGGTAGAGCATGCCGGCCTGCACGAAGTCGTCGTCCTCGGCGTGCCGCTGCTGCGCGTATGAGCCCGAGGCGCCGTCGCCCGCGAGCCCGGCGTAGAGCGGCTCCCCGCTCTGCTTCGGCCCTCCGAAGCTGTTCGGCTCGTAGTTCTTGCTGCGCCCGCCGTTCGCGCCTCCGCGCATGGCGCCGTCGCGCCCGTAGTTCGTGGCGCCGCCCGGCACGCCCTTCGGCGAGTTCACCGCGAGCTGCGTGTGGTTGATGCCGAGCCGGTAGCGATGCGCGTCGCCGTACGCGAACAGGCGCCCTTGGAGCATCTTGTCGGGCGACGGCCCCACGCCCGGCACGAAGTGGCCGGGGTCGAACGCGGCCTGCTCCACCTCGGCGAAGTAGTTGTCCGGGTTGCGGTCGAGCACGAGCTTGCCCAGCTCGATCAGCGGGTAGTCCGCGTACGGCCAGACCTTGGTGACGTCGAAGGGATCGAAGCGATACGACGCCGCCTCGGCCTCGGGCATCACCTGCACCTTCATCGTCCAGGACGGGAGCTCACCCCGGTCGATGGCGCCGCGCAGGTCGTGCTGGTGGTGCAGCGGGTTCTCGCCGCAGATCCGCGCGGAAGCCTCGTTCCCGAGGCAGCGGATGCCCTGGTCGGTCTTGAAGTGGAACTTCACCCAGAAGCGCTCGCCCGCGGCGTTCAGCCACTGGAAGGTGTGCGAGCCGAAGCCGTCCATGTGTCGGTACGAGGCGGGGATGCCGCGGTCGCCGAACAGCCAGGTGAACTGGTGCGTAGCCTCCGGACTCCACGAAAAGAAGTCCCAGACGTTCTCGGGCTCCTGCTCGTTGGTGTAGGGGTCCTGCTTCTGGCTGTGGATGAAGTCGGGGAACTTGAGCGGGTCGCGGATGAAGAAGACCGGGGTGTTGTTCCCGGCCAGATCCCAGTTGCCGTCCTCGGTGTAGAACTTGAGGGCGAAGCCGCGCGGATCGCGCACGGCGTCGGGCGCGCCCCGCGAGCCGGCCACGGTCGAGAAGCGCACGAAGACCGGCGTGCGCTTGTCGCGCTCGGACATCATCCGCATGCGCGTCCAGCGCCGGATCTCGGGGTTCGTGACCGTGAAGTGCCCGTAGGCGCCGGAGCCGACGGCGTGCACGATGCGCTCGGGGATCCGCTCGCGGTTGAAGCGCGCGAGCTTCTCGAGCAGGGGCTGGTCCTGGAGCAGCAGCGGGCCGCGCGGGCCTGCGCTCTGCGAGTTCTGGTTGTCGGCGACCGGCGCGCCGGACTCCGTGCGAAGCGTGTCGGACATCGGGGAGACCTCCTGTTGGATGACCGGAGGATCGGGCGCGAGCTTCGATCAGTCCAATCGATTGTTCAGCTCGTATCGATCACATCGTCTAGAGGCTACGATGGCCCGCCATGGCCGACGACGAGCAGGCGATCCGGAACCTGGTCGCGCGCTACTGCCACGCGATCGCCGAGCGCGACGACGCGGCCTGGGCCGCCACGTGGGCGGAGGACGGCGAGTGGCTCGTGCTCGGAGCCTCCGTGCGCGGGCGCGACGCGATCCTGGCGCACTACCGGAAGCTGTCGGCCCGCGTCCGCTGGGTCGTGCAGGTCGCGCACGACGGGCTCGTGGAGCTGGACGGCGACCGCGCGCACGGGCGCTGGCTCGACGCCTACGTGCGCGGCTCGGACGGCGAGTGGCGCTTCGCGCGCCGCCAGTTCCACGCGACCTACCTGGGGCCGGCGGATCTGTCGGGCGCGCCGCCCGCGCGCTGAATCAGAAGACCCGGCGCTCGAAGTCGTCGAGTCCGCAGACCAGGAAGCCGAGCGCCGCGGCCCGGCGCCGCTCGCGCTCGCCGTTGTAGCCCCAGGCCGCGAGCACGCAGCGCGCGCCGAGCGCCGCCACGTCTTCGAGGTGGTTCAGCTTGTCGTCCACGAAGGTGACCTCCGCGGGGGCGCAGCCCACGCGCGCCACGAGCTGCTCGACGTGGCTGCGCTTCCTCTCGCCGGTCTCCTTGTCGAGCACGAAGCCGTCGGGGAAGAGGTCGTCGACGCCGCTCGCGGCGAGGACCTCGCGGACGGAGCGGCGGTCCTTCGCGGTCGCGATCGCGAGGCGCACGTCGCCCGCGCGGCGGCGCAACAGCGCGCACACACCGGGATAGGGCGCGAGGTGCGCGAGCCAGCCCGCGCGGTCGCGGTCCGCCCACGAAGCGCGCACGGGGTAGAAACGCTCGTGGAACGCGCGCAGGCGCTCGCGAGCGAGGCTCGCGTGGAAGGCGTCGTAGGCGGCCTGGTCGGGCAGCGGACGGCGCGTCGCGAGCGCCACGAGGGTCACCGCGTAGTCCTCGGCGCGGTTGCCGAGCGCCATGGCGTCGACGAAGCCCGCGAAGAGCGCCTCGTCCCGCTCGGCGCCTGCGCCGAGCGGGTGCTCGGGGAAGATCTCCGCGAAGGCCCGCACCGCGACGATGAACGCCTCGCGCGCGCTGTCGCAGATCACGCCGTCGAAGTCGAGCGCGAGCACCTTCACGGCGGCGCAAGGTAACATGCGGCGATGTCCTGGAAGCCCGAGCTCGACGAGATCGCCCGGCGCACCGAGCTGGCGAAGCAGATGGGCGGCGAGGAGCGCGTGCAGCGGCATCGCGACGCCGGCCGCCTGCCGGTGCGCGAGCGCGTCGATCGCCTGCTCGACGCGGGCTCCTTCCACGAGACCGGCGCGCTCGCCGGGCGCGCCGTGTACGACAAGGAGGGCAACCTCCAGAGCTTCACGCCCTCGAACTTCGTGTGCGGGCGCGGGCGCATCGACGGGCGGCCGGTCGTGGTGGGCTGCGACGACTTCACCGTGCGCGGCGGCGCCGCCGACGGCGCGGTCGGGAACAAGATGGGCTGGGCGGAGAAGGTGGCCCGCGACCTGCGGCTGCCCCTCGTCCGGCTCGTGGACGGGACCGGCGGCGGCGGCAGCGTGAAGACCAACGCCGAGATCAAGCGCTCCTACGTCCCCTACAACCCCGACTTCGACGTGTCGGTCGAGCTGCTCGCCACGGTGCCGGTGGTCGCCGCGGCGCTCGGCCCCGTCGCCGGCCTCGGCGCGGCGCGCGTCGCAGCTTCGCACTTCTCGGTGATGGTGCCGGGCAGCAGCCAGCTCTTCGTGGCCGGCCCGCCGGTCGTGCGGCGCGCGCTCGGCCGCGAGGTCACGAAGGAGGAGCTCGGCGGTGCTCACATCCATGCGCGCGAGAGCGGCGCCGTGGACAACGAGGCCGCGAGCGAGGACGAGGCGTTCGCGCAGATCCGCCGCTTCCTCTCCTATCTGCCGTCGTCGGTGTGGGAGCCGGCGCCCCGTGTGGCCGCGGACGACGACCCCGAACGGCGTGAGGAGGCGCTGCTCTCGCTGGTGCCCCGCGAGCGCCGCCGCGTGTACGACGTGCGCAAGCTCGTGGCGCTCGTGCTCGACCGCGGCTCGTTCTTCGAGCTGGGCCGCTACTTCGGCCGCTCGCAGGTGACCGGCCTCGCGCGCATCGACGGCGTTCCCGTCGGCGTGCTCGCGAACGATCCGCGCATCGCCGCCGGCTCGCTCGACGCCGACGCCTCCGAGAAGCTGACCCGCTTCGTGGACCTGTGCGACACGTTCCGCCTGCCTGTGGTCAACTTCGTGGACAACCCGGGCTTCCTGGTGGGCGTCGAGGCCGAGCGCCGCGGCACGATCCGGAAGGGCGTGCGCGCGCTCGCTGCGGTCTACCAGGCGAGCGTGCCGTGGTGCTCGGTGATCGTGCGCAAGGCGTTCGGCGTAGCGGGCGCGGGACACGCGAACCACACGCGCGGCAACCTGCGCTTCGCGTGGCCGTCGGGCGAGTGGGGCTCGCTGCCGATCGAGGGCGGCGTGGAAGCCGCCTACCGGCGCCAGATCGAGGCCGCGCCCGACCCCGACGCGCTGCGCCGCGAGCTCGAGGAGAAGCTCGTCTCGCTGCGTTCGCCCCTCCTCACCGCCGAGGCCTTCGGGGTCGAGGAGATCATCGACCCGCGCGACACGCGCCCCCTGCTCGTGGACTGGGCCCGCCGGGCCGCCGAGCTCGTGGCGCAGGAGAAGGGCCCGAAGGCCCGCGGCATGCGCCCCTAGCCGCCTCGACGGGGACGTTCTTTGACTAGTTGATTCGTTGGTCAACTAGTCAAAGAACGTCCCCGCTCCCCCGCCTCAAGGGGGTCTCCCGTCCGGTCGATGCGTTCGCATCCGAATCGGGGGTAGCCGGTGCCTGGCGCGAACGGCGGACGAACGTCGCCGCCGAAGCTCCTGCGGCCGCGCCTCACGCTGGCGCGCCGGCTCACCTGGGCGCTCGCTGCGATGGCGATCGCGACGACCACGCTGGCGGTCACCGTGCAGGATCGCGCCCTGTCGCGCGACCTGCGCGCGGCCGCCGAGCAGCGCCTCGCCCGCGCCGCGAGCGCCGCGGATCAGATCGCCAGCAACCACCTCACGGCGCTGCTGGCGCGCTATCGCACCGTCTCGGGCACGCCGCAGCTCCGAGCCGCGCTCGAGCTGGCCGACGCTCCGACGCTCGCCTACTTCGCGGGCGAGCTGCGCGAGCGCGAGCGCGCCGCGCTCGTGGCCTTCACGGACACGAGCGGCGCGACGCCGATCCAGAGCGGCGAGCCGGACCTCGCCCTCGTCGCGCTGGCAGCCGACGAGCCGCGCCTCGTCGAGCTGCACGGACAGCTCTACGCCGTGGTGCGCGTGCCGCTCGAGACCGCCGGCCGCTCGCTCGGCGCGCTGGTCGCGGCGGAGGCCGTCGGCCCCGAGACGCTCGCCGCCTGGTCCTCGCTGTGCGGCGCCGAGGTGACGCTCGACCGCGCCGGCGCGGCGCCCGGCGACGTGCTGGTGGCTCCCGTGCGCCCGGTGGGAGAAGACCTCCTCACCGTCCACTCGAGCCTCGACGCCGAGCGCACCGCGCTCACCAACGCGCGCCAGCGTCTCGCGGTCGCCGGCAGCGTGGCGCTCGCGGTGGCGCTCCTCGCGTGCACTGCTCTGGCGCGCAGCCTCGTCCATCCGATCCGCGCGATCCAGGCCGCGGTGGATCGCGTCCGCACCGGCGACCTGGGCGTGCGCATCCGCAGCCGGCGCAGCGACGAGATCGGCGACGTGGCGCGCGGCATCGACCTGATGCTCGAGAACCTGCGCGGCTCGCGCGCGGAGCTCGACGCGCGCCTTCAGGAGCTGCACCGCAGCCAGCAGCACCTGGCGAAGGCGCAGCAGCTCGCACGGCTCGGCAGCTTCGACCTCGACCGCCAGACGCTCGTGATCAACGCCTCCGCGGAGTTCTGGGCGATCCTCGGCTTCCACGAGCCGGCGAAGCTGGGCTCGGCCTCCGAGCTGCTCGAGCGCATCCACCCCGACGAGCGGGCGGCCGTGGTGGACGCCTTCGAGAGCTGCATGCGTGACCGCACGGCCGCGCAGCTCGACCATCGCATCGTGCTGCCGGACGGCGGGGAGCGCGTGGTGCACTCGCACGTACAGACGGTGCCCACGCCCGACGGCGGTTTCCTCCTCGAGGGCACGATCCAGGACATCACCGAGCAGCGCCGCGCCGACGAGCAGATCCGCTACCTCGCCTACCGCGACAGCCTGACCGGCCTGGGCAACCGCCGGCTCTTCGCGGAGCGCATGGAGCTCGCGATCGCGCAGGCGCGCCGCCGCGACGGGCGCATCGGCGTGCTGTTCCTGGACCTCGACCACTTCAAGCGCATCAACGACACGCTCGGGCACAGCGTCGGCGACGATCTGCTGCGCCAGGTGGCGGACCGCCTGGTGCGTACCCTGCGCGACAGCGACCTGATCTCCCGTGTGGGCGACGAGGAGTCGGACAGCACCGTGTCGCGGCTCGGCGGCGACGAGTTCACCGTGCTGCTCTCCGAGCTGCGCGACCCGCGCGACCTCGCGGCGGTGGCGAGCCGGGTGCTCGCCGCGCTGCGGCGGCCGTTCGACGTGCGCAGCCACGAGCTGGTGATCGGCGCGAGCATCGGCATCGCGTCCTGGCCCACGGACGGCGACACCCTCGACGCGCTGCTCAGCAACGCCGACTCCGCGATGTATCACGCGAAGGCGAACGGGCGCAACGGCTACCAGTTCTACGACCAGTCGATGAATGCCGCCGCGCTGCGCCGGCTCGAGATCGAGGCGAAGCTGCGACGCGCGCTGGAGCAGAACGAGCTCGCCCTCCACTACCAGCCGCGCATCGAGCTCGCGACGGGGCGCATCACGGGCTTCGAGGCGCTGGCGCGCTGGACCGACCCCGAGCTCGGCACCGTGCCGCCCGCCGACTTCATCCCGATCGCCGAGCAGACCGGCCTGATCGAGCCTCTCGGCGAGTGGGTGCTGCGGAAGGTCTGCCAGCAGGTGTGCGAGTGGGAGCAGGCGCTCGGCTCGCTCGACCTGCGCGTCTCGCTGAACGTGTCCGCGCGGCAGTTCGGCCCGGAGCTCTCGCGCAAGGTCGGGCGCATCCTGGCCGAGACCGAGGTGAACCCGATCTACCTCGAGTTCGAAATCACCGAGAGCGCGATCCTCCGGGACGAGGCGGGCGTGATCCAGACGCTGCGCGAGCTGCGCTGGATGGGCCTCGAGATCGCGCTCGACGACTTCGGAACCGGCTACTCCTCGCTGTCGTACCTGCGGCGCCTGCCGGTGGACACGCTCAAGATCGACCAGTCGTTCGTGAAGTCGATCGCGCACAGCACCGAGGGCGCCGCGCTCACGCGCTCCATCGTCTCGATGGGCAAGGCGCTCGGCCTGCGCGTGGTGGCCGAGGGCGTCGAGACCACGGCCCAGCGCGCGCTGCTCACCGAGTGGAGCTGCGACGAGATCCAGGGCTTCGTGATCTGCCGCGCCGAGCCGCCGGAGCAGGCACTCGCGCGGCTGCGCGCGGATCGCGCCGTCAGCGGCGCCTAGCCGCCGAGCGCGAGCAGGCGGACGTCGATGCTGGCGCCCTCGCCCACCGAAAGCTCGAGCTCCCGCGTCCAGACCGGCAGGCGCTCGCTCCAGACGCGCAGGCGATAGCGGCCCGGCGGCACGCCGGCGATGCGGTAGGCGCCGCCCTGGGCCGGCGTGGCGTAGAGCGACGACGGCGTCACGAAGATGAGGCCGTTCATGCGCTCGTGGATCGAGCAGTAGATCCGCACCGGGCCGGGCTGCGAGAAGCGCACCGTCCGCGCCTCGCCTGCGCCGTACATGCCGAGGTCGAAGTCGTTGGGCTTCGAGTAGGAGAAGACGTTGTGGAAGATCGTGTCCTCGTTCGGCATGCGCACCGGCGCACCCACCGGCGCCACCGTGAAGGCCGGCTCGAAGCGCGCGAGGTGCTGGCGGATCTCGACCTCCGGGGCGGGCCTCGGCGCCGGCGCGGCCACGGCCTCGAGGTAGACCACGATCGGCCCGGCGTCCGCGAGCTCGAGCCCGGCCACGCCCACGCTCACGCGCCCGCTCACGCTGGCGGGCGCCTCCGCGCGCGCCCCCGCCGTGGCGCAGAGCCAGGCGGAGGCCACGAATACGGCGAGCCGCCACATCAGAACTGGATCCCCAGCTCCACCGAGAACGTATCGACGTCCTCGGCGTCGTCGCGCAGCGCGGCGGGCACGCCATCCACCAGCTCGATGTCGCGCAGCGAGTACTCGGCGCGCAGCGTGGTGAAGGGCCCGAGCTGCCAGCCGACGACCGCGCTGTACGCCCACATCGACTTCATGTTGAAGCCGAGCGTCTCGGCGTCGCGCCAGTCGAGCAGGAAGCCGCGATCGTCGTCGAACGTCCCGAGCGTGTCCGCGCGCACGCCCACGTAGCCGGGCGCGAACAGCGGCCCGAAGACGCCGAGGCCCAGCACGGCTTCGGTGATCGCGTACTGCAGCGTGCGGTCGTAGTCGTCGCCATCCGCCCCGTCGATCTCGTAGTGCCCGTACGCGAGCCAGATGCGCAGCGCCTCGAGCGGCGTCAGCACCACGTCGGCGCCGGCGAGCCAGCTCCGGTCGTAGCCGCTCGTCGCGTCGGCTTGCGGCAGGCCCCGGAAGAACGTGTCGACGTCCGTCTCCTCGCCGATCGGCATCGCCCAGGTCTCGCCGAGCCAGAGCGCGCCGGTGCCGTTCCCGATCTCGCCGCTGCTGAGCCCGCTGGCGCTCACGTAGAGCCAGGGGAGCGGCTGCCCCCACAGCTTCAGCGTCACCTGCTCGCCGCTGCCGGCGTCGTAGTCGAAGGGCGTCTCGCCGTTGCTGATCGACGCGATGTAGCCGAGCTGGCCTTCGGACGAGCCGCCGTAGACCATCACGCCCTCGTCCCACCACCACGGCCCGCCGAGCGGATGGCTGACGAACGGGTCGCGCCCCGCCTCGCGGCCGTAGCGCGGATACGCCTCGCCGACCGGCGCCTGGAAGCGACCGGGCCGCAGGTTGAGCCAGGAGGTGCCAGCGATCCCCTGGAAGTCCACGTAGAGGTCGCCGACGTCGTTGTTGATCTCGCCGAGGCGCACCAGGTTCCACTCCGCCGTGAAGCCGACGTTGCGGATCAGGGGATGGGCGCCGAAGCGGATGTCTTCGCCGAGCTCGGCGTCGAGGAACAGGCGCGCGTCCCAGACGCGGTAGCCGGCGTCGTTCAGCACCGAGTCCGACTCGCCGTCGTAGTGGCCGAGCTGCGCGTTGCCGGAGAGCGTGACGCGGTCGGTCCATGCGGCGTCGTCCGCTGCTTCTGTCGCGTACGTCTCCCCACGCCGCGAGCGCGCCAGCTCGTCCTCGAGCTGGTCCACGCGCTGCTCGAGCCGCTCGAGGCGCGCCGAGTCGTCGGCCGCCGCGCCACAGGCGACGAGCAGCAGTACGACGCCGGGGAGAGTTCTCACGGCGCGCGCTTCTCCGCGCGATCGACGCCGATCTCGAGGTCGAGCTCGAACGCCTGGTCCGCCGCCAGCTCGACGCGCTGGCCGAGGCTCACCGGCAGGCGCGGGTGCCAGGCGCGGATCTCCACCGCGCCGGGCGCGAGACCGCGCAGCTCGTAGCGCCCGTCGGAGCCCACCTCCGCGAACGCGCCGGGCGCCACGAACACCACGGCGGGCGCCGCGCTCTCCCCGAGCACGTGCAGCTCGAGCTCGCCGGCCTCGCTCGGCGCGACGTGCACGGTGCGGCCCGGCGCGAGCGCCTGCACGAAGCCCGCGGCCGGCGCCGACACGATCTGCGACTCCGCCGAGCCGTTCGTCACGTCCACGCCGCGCGCCACGTCGGTCGCCGCGTGCGCCGGCGCGAAGCGCAGCCGCCCGCTCTTCGCCTCGAGCACGAGCGCCGCCGGCGCGGCCTCCGCGCCCCCCGCCGCGTCCGCGAACACCACCGAGAAGCCCGGCTGCTGATAGTCGACCCGCGTGACGTCGCGCAGCCGCCGGTCGCCGTACGCCGCGGGCGCGGTCTCCGCGCCCGCCTTCGGCACGAGCCGCACGCTGCCGAAGACCAGGGCGGTCCCCGGGTCCGCGGCGTGCGGGGCCGTCGCGCACGCGACCAGCAGCGCGCACGCGAGCCATCCCGAGTGACGCATGCACCCCTCCCCTGCACGGGCCGAAGCCCAACGGGGAGGATCGGCGGGGCGGAGGGTGGGGTTGAGGCGGGGGTCTAGACTCCCGCCCGCCATGCTCCTCCTCGCGATTTCCGGCAGCCTCCGCGCCGACTCCTCGAACGCGCGCCTGCTCCGCGCCGCCGCCGCCGTCGCGCCCGAGGGCGTGCGCTTCGCCTTCTACGCGGGGCTCGGCGCGCTGCCGCACTTCGATCCCGACCTCGACGGCGAGGGCGCGACGCCGCCGCCTGCCGTCGCCGAGCTGCGCCGCCGGCTCGCCGAGGCCGATGGGGTCGTGATCTCGAGCCCCGAGTACGCGCACGGCGTGCCGGGCTCCCTCAAGAACGCTCTCGACTGGATCGTTTCGAGCGGGGAGCTGACGGACAAGCCGGTGGCGCTCGTCACCGCGGCGCCGGGCGGCGGCGCGTTCGCGCACCCTGCCCTGCTCGCGACGCTCGAGGTGATGGGCGCGCGCGTCGTGCCCGAGGCGTCGCTCCAGACCTCGGCAGCGCGGAGCGGCGGCGATCCCGAGCTCGAGCGCGCGCTCGCCGCGTGCGTGCGCGCGCTGGCGGCCGCGATCTCAGGGGCGTAGGGCGAGCACGCTGATCAGCACGCCCACCGCGGCGATCCAGCTCCCGACCACGCGCATGCCGATCTGCAGCCAGAAGGCGCGCGCGCGGACGGCGAGATTCTCGACGTGGAACAGCAGCAGGCCGAGGCCGAGCGCGAAGCCGAGGACGTAGAGGACCGGGCGCGCGGCGGCGGCGGGCTCGCCAAAGGCGCCGACGTGCCCCTGCGCGAGGCCGGCGACGATGGCGAGGCCGAGCGCGGGCACGGCGGGCAGGCGCGCGCGCGCCGCGACGAGGCCGCCGAAGCCGAGCATGGCGGCGCTCTGCACATACGCGGCACCCGGCGCGGCGACGCCAAGCAGCGCGACGACCGCCGCCGCGAGCGCGGCGCCCGCGAACGCGAGCGGGAGCTGCCAGAGCAGCGGCGTTCCGAGCTGCGCGGCCCACAGCGCGAGCGCGAGGATCGGCAGCAGCGACTCGAAGTGGAGCACGGGCTGGAGCAGGCCCGCGTAGAGCTCGCCCATCGCCACGGTGCCGTGGGCGAAGATCATGCGGTGATCAGCCCCGCCAGCAGCCACACCCCGGCGAGCGCGATCACACCGCCGCCGATCCGCACCAGCGCGGGACCGCGCGGCAGGTGCATCACGAGCCCGACCGCGATGCCGGAGAGATGGATCAGCCCGGTCGCCAGCACGAAGCCGGCGCTGTACGCGATGGCGCCCGCCTGCCCGGGCAGCTCGGCGCCATGCGCATGGCCGTGGAAGATCGCGAAGAACGCGGCGAGCCCGAGCGCCGCCCCGACGGGCGGGCGCACGTTCAGCGCGATCACGGAGCCCAGCGCGACGACGGAGATCGCGATGCCGATCTCGGTGCCGGGCAGCGGCACGCCCGCGATGCCGAGCGCGCCCCCGAACGCCATCACGAGCGGGAACGCGACGGGCAGCACCCAGATGGCCGGCATGCCGAGCTGCGAGCCCCAGAGGCCGATCGCGAACATCGCGAGCACGTGGTCGATGCCGCGGATCGGGTGCAGGAAGCCGGTCAGGAAGCTCGAGCCGGCGGCGGCGCCCTCCGCGTGGGCGAGCGCCGCGAGCGGCGCCAGCCAGACGAGGAGCGCGATCCAGACGGCACGCCGCATGGCCGCGTAGCTTACGCGACGGCCACCTCGAGCACCGCCGCGCCGCGGATCCGGTCCTGCTTCAGGTCCACGAGCGCGTCGCCGGCGCGCGCCAGCGGGTACGGGACGGTGTGCGTCGCGAGGGGGATCTCCTGCGCGAGCTCGAGCAGGCGCCGGCCGTCGGCCCGCGTGTTCGCGGTGACGCTGCGCAGCTCGCGCTCCTGGAACAGGTGGGCGGAGTAGTCGAGCGGCGGGATCGCGGACACGTGGATGCCGGCCACCGCGAGCACGCCGCCGCGATCGAGCGCCGCGAGCGCGGCGGGCACGAGCTCGCCGGCGGGCGCGAACAGGATCGCGCCGTCGAGCGGGACGGGCGGCGCGGCGGCGCCGACCCAGGCGGCGCCGAGCTCGCGCGCGAGCGCCTGGTGCTTCTCGCCGCGGCTGACCACGTACACCTCGTTCCCGAAGTGGCGCGCGAGCTGGAGCACGATGTGCGCGGAGCCGCCGAAGCCGTAGAGGCCGAGCCGCTCGCCCGGCGCGACGCCACAGCGCTGGTAGGCGCGCCAGCCGATGATGCCGGCGCAGAGCAGCGGCGCGAGCGCGCGCGCGTCCGCGGCCTCCGGCAGCGCGTAGACGAAGTCCTCGGGCGCGACCACGAACTCGGCGTAGCCGCCGTCCGCGTCCCAGCCGGTGAAGAGCGGCGCGGTGCAGAGGTTCTCCGCGCCGCGCTTGCAGAAGCGGCACGCGCCGCACGCGCGGTGCAGCCAGGCGACGCCGACGCGATCGCCGTCCCGGAAACGCGAGGCGCCGGCGCCCCGCCCGGCCACGCGCCCCACCACCTCGTGCCCCGGCACGACGTGCGGGCGCCGCGGCGCGAGGTCGCCTTCCGCCACGTGCAGGTCGGTGCGGCACACGCCGCACACCTCGACCGCCACGAGCAGCTCGCCGGGCCCGGGCGCCGGGCGCGGGCGCTCGACGAGGCGCAGCGGACGCTGCTCCGCCGGCCGCGGCTCGTCGAGCTCGACCGCCCTCATGCGCTCCTGGGTTCAGCCGCCCTCGCGCTCGCTCGTGCGGTCGCCGCCCCGGTTCAGCACTTCCTGCGGAAACGCCTCGACCAGGAACTCGACCACGTCGCGCACCGAGACGACGTGCACGGGCCGCCCCTCGGCGTCCACGATCGGAACGTGGCGGAAGCCGCCCACGCTCATCATGCGCAGCACCTCGGCGATGGCCTGGTCGTCGCGCAGGCACTCGGGCTCGGCGGTCATCACCTCGGCGAGCGGCAGCGTGGCGGGGTTGCGCCCCTGGTCCACGATGCGGAACAGCACGTCGCGCTCGGTGAAGATGCCGGCCACGCGCGAGTGCATCGTGCCGTCCTCGGTCACGAGCACGACGCCGCGGTGCTCGGACTGCATCGAGCGGATCGCGTCCGTCACGGAGTGGAAGCGCGACAGCACGAGCGGCTTGCGTACCGGCAGCACGCTGGTCGGCTCGCGCAGCAAGCGCGTGTCGAAGGTCCGCTCCTGCGGGCCTCCACCTTCGAAGTAGGCCTCGTCGCTCTCGTGCAGCTCGCGGTCGAGCGTTCGATCCTCGGGCATAGGGGAACCCTCCTCTCGAACGGGGTCAGTATAACCCCGAATCCCCGATCCCAGCTTCGGCTCAGCGCGGGAGCAAGGCTGTGGCGCGGGTCACCACCGCCTCGGGGACGAGCAACGCCTCGCGCAGGCGCTCGAGCAGCTCCGCCACGTCGGCGTGGAGCTCTTCGGGCCGCATCGCCCGCGCGATGCGGCCGAGCGCGAGCGAGCGGCCGAGGCCGCGGGCGATCGGGCCGGTGTCCGCGAGCAGGCGCTTGGCGTCGAGGTCGCGGAGTGTGTGCTCGGCGGCCGTGGTGGGCAGGTGGCGGCGCAGCAGGCGCGAAACGCGGCCGTCGTGCTCGGGCAGGCGCAGGGCGCGGTGGATGGCCGCGGGCACGAGCAGGTAGCTCTCGATGTGCCGGCGCGACCACGTGAAGACCTCGAGGCCGTCCGCAGAGCCCGGGGCGTCTTCGCCCCCATCGCGGTCGAGCACGCAGAGGCCCTGGAGCCCCGGCCGCGCGGCCGACTCCTCCGCGAAGTGGGCCGCGGCGCGGGCGAGCTGGCGCCCGCCCAGGATCACGGCCGACTCGCGGACGGCCCGCGCCAGGGGCAGCGAGGCCGCTCGCGCCCAGCCCTCCAGGATGTCCCGGTCGCGCGGGCCCTCCACGTACAGCACGGCGGGCGGCGGCACGGGCCGGATCCTAACGCGCGAGCACCGCGATCGCCTCGACGTGCGGGGTCTGCGGGAAGAGGTCGAAGCCCCGCACGGACAGGAGCCGCAGGCCCGCGGCCGCCAGCACGGCCAGGTCGCGCGCCAGCGTGGCCGGCGCGCAGGAGACGTAGACGACCCTGGCTTCGCCCGCCGCCGCGGCCAGCTCCTGCGCGAGCGCCGCGCCGAGCCCGGTGCGCGGCGGGTCCGCCACGATCGCGTCGAACGCGGGCTCGGCGCCCGCGAGGAAGCGCTCGAGCGGCTCGCAGCGCACCGCGACGTTCTTGGTTCCGCTCGCCTCGAGGTTCCGGCGCAGGTCGCGCACGGCGGGCGGGCTCGACTCCACCGCCAGCACCTCGCCGAAGCGCTCGGCCAGACCGAACGTGAAGAAGCCCGCCCCCGCGCACAGGTCGAGCGCGCGCCGCCCGCGGCCGGCGGCCGCGAGCACGGCGTCGAGAAGCGCGCCCCGCACGTGCGCGTTGCCCTGGAAGAACACGCCCGGCGAGACGGCGATGCGCGCGGGCCCGGCGTCGATCGCGAGCTGCGCCTCGCCGTGGAGGAGGCCGCCCGGGCCCCACGCGCGCACGCGCCCGTCGTCGCCCGCGCACAGCTCGATCTCGCCGTCCCGCGCGGGCGGCGCGGCCGCGAGGGCGGCGAGCGCCTGCTCGAGCGCGGGCACGAGCACCGGACACGCGGCGGCGGGCTCGAGCGCGTGCGAGCGCAGCCGGCGGTAGCCGACGACGCCGCGCGCGACGCCGACCCGCGCGCGCCCGCGGTAGCCGTAAGCGGGCGAGGGCTCGACCTCGACCGGGCCCGGCAGCGCGAGCCCCCCGATCCGCACGAGCGCGTCCCGCAGGATCTCCGCCTTCGCCGCGCGCTGCGTCTCGTAGTCGAGGTGCTGCCACGCGCAGCCGCCGCAGCGGCCGAACAGCGCGCAGCGCGGCGCCACGCGCCCCGGCCCCGGCGACTCGAGCGCCGCGACCTCGCCGCGCAGCCACTTCGCGTGCTCCTCGACGACGCGTACGCGCACGCGGTCGCCGGGCGCGGTGGCGGCCACGAACAGCACGCGGCCGTCGGGCGCGTGCGCGACGCCCTCGCCGCCCGCGGCGAGGCGTTCGATCGTGACGGCGAGCTCTACTCCCACGCGGGCGAGAGCGTGCCGCTAGAGTCGGGGCGTGTCACTTCGGCTCCGACTCCTCGGCCTGTTCTTCGCTTGCGCCGGAGCGGCAGCCGCCCAGCCCTTCGGGCATCCGCTGCCGCCGGGGCTGCGCCCCTTCCACGAGCGCGTCGCCGCGGTCGAGCTGGCCGCGGTGGTGCGCGTCGAGCGCGTCGACGAAGGGCGCATCTCGCTGCTGCGCGAAGAGACGGTGGCAGGCGCGCCGCCCGAGCGCTTCGAGGTGAAGCGCTCCCCGCTCGCGCCGCCCCCGCTCGCGACGGGCGACCGCGCGCTCGTGCTGCTGCGCGGAGACCAGCCGCCCTACGTGTTCGCCGACCTGCCGTCGGAGGTGATCCGCCTGTCCGACGGCGCGATGGCCCGCCGCTGGAGCGCCGCCGTGAAGGACGTGGTCGCGCACCGCGACGAGCCCGCCGCGCTCGTTCCCGTCTATTTCGACTGGATCGACGCCGGCCCCGAGACGCTGCGCGAGATCGCCCAGAGCAGCCTGCTCGACCTCGCCGCGAAGCACCCCGAGCTACGCGCGAAGATCGCGCCGAAGCTCGCGCCCGCATTCGCGCCTAGATGACGAGCGCCCGAAGTAGCAGCGCCGCGGTGCACGCCGCACGCATCCGGCGACGAGGCCCCTCGTGGCCAGTTGCGGCGTCACAAGTTATGAGGCTGCGGGGCCCTCCCGGGCCTCCGACGGGGCGGCCCGGTTGGTGTGGCGGAGTTGCGTCCTGCCGGCGACATCGTCCCGGCCCTTGATCCGTCTCTCGTGGATGGGCGCTCTCGAAGAGCCCGCGGCTGCGGCTTGGCCAGCGTCGCTGCCGGTGGGGCCTTCTCGACCTCCGCACTTCGGTGGAAGCTCCCGGGTCCGGGAGGATTCCCCGCACGATGTCCGCGCCTGCCGACTTCGGGATCTCGACTGGCGGCGCGCGGCTTTTTCGGTCGGCAGAGCGGAGCCTCAGCCTCCTAGCGCCGCTTACGTCGAGCTCCGACGACGAATCTACTCCTCTCGGTGTAGGGCGGCAACGCTTTTCTCAGCGTCGGTGGTAGTAGACGCGACGCGCGCGCACCTGCCAGAAGCCCGCGTCGGGCACGGCGAACGGATCGCGCGCGCGGGGGTCGGGGAGCCACGCCGTGAGCTGGCCGTCACGGTCGCGGCCGTGGTGCACGCAGCCGGTGTCGAGCCCGCGCAGCAGCGGCGCCACGTGGAGGCCCTGCAGCGCCCAGTGGCCGTAGACCACGCCGTAGTCGTGGCCTGCGCGAGCCCACGCCGCGTGCCAAGGCTCCGCGCCCGCGACGCGCTCGGGCGGCTCCGCCGACCAGCCTCCGTCGGGGAGCGCGCTCCGGCAAGAGACGAAGCGGCCGAAGCGGCGGTCGCGCTCGCGCAGCGCCGCGGCGAGCTCCGCGCGGTCGGGCACGGCGAGCCGCGCCTCCGCCTCGCGCGCCGCAGCGAGCGCCTCGGGCAGGCCCCAGCGCGGATCCACCGACGCGTGCACCAGCACGAAGCGTCTCGCTCCCAGCTCGCCCGTGAGCGCGAGCGGACGCCGGCGGAGCCACTCGCACCACTCGTCGAGGTCCGCGCGTTCGAGCAGGTCCTCCATGGTGTCCGAGGGCCCGGGCGGGCGGACGCCGAGCCAGCGCCCGAGCAGCGCCAGCTCGTGGTTGCCGAGCACGAGCTCGCCGCGGCCGGCCTCGACGCGCTCGCGCACGAGCGCGAGCGCGCGATGGCTCTTCGGGCCGCGGTTCACGAGGTCACCAACGCTCCACAGCTCGAAGGCCTCGCCGAACTCGCGGCGCGCGCGGGCCAGGATCTCCTCGAGCTCGTCGGCGCAGCCCTGCACGTCGCCCACGAAGATGCGCTGCACGGCCGAGCTATAGTGGCCCGTCCTCCAGCGGGCAAACGGAGGTGCCGCGATGCAGTGGAACCTGGCCGACCTGTTCGATCTCGTCGCCGAGACGGCGCCCGAGCGGCTCGCCGTGGCGCACGGACCGACCGGGCTCGCGCGGAGCTGGCGCGAGGTCGGCGCGCGCTCCAACGCGCTCGCGCGCCATCTCCAGCGCGTGCACGCGCCCGGCGACAAGCTGGCCGTCTACTCGTACAACCGGCCCGAGTTCGTCGAGACGCTGATCGGCGCGATGAAGGCGCGCCTCGTGCCGGTGAACGTGAACTACCGCTACCGCGAGGACGAGCTCGTCTACCTGTTCGACAACTCCGACGCCACGGCCGTGGTCTACGAGGCCGCCTTCGCCGACAGCGTCGCGAAGATCCGCGACCGCCTGCCGCAGGTGCGCGAGTGGATCGAGCTGGCCGACGCGAGCGGCGCAGGCGGCAACGCCTTCGCCACCCCCTTCGAGGAGACGACGCGCGGCGACGGCTCGCGCCTCGACGTCGAGCGCAGCCCCGACGACATGATCTTCCTCTACACGGGCGGGACCACCGGCATGCCGAAGGGCGTGATGTGGACGCAGGGCGCGATCTTCGAGGCGCTCGGCGGCGGCGGCATCGCGGCGCTCGGGGAGAAGCCCTCCGCGAGCGTCGAGGAGCACCGCGCGCGCATCGCGCGCGAGTCCGGCGCGCTGCGGCTCCTGCCGGCCTGCCCGCTCATGCACGGCACCGGCCAGTTCACCGCCTTCAACGCGCTCGCCGGCGGTGGCGCCATCGTCACGTGCGAGAGCCAGCGCCTCGACGCCGCCGAGCTCTGGGCCACCGCCGTGGCGCGCGAAACGCAGGCCATCGCGATCGTGGGCGACGCCTTCGCGAAGCCGATGCTGCGCGAGCTCGACGAGAGCCCCGGCCGCTTCGATCTCACGCCGGTGAAGCTGATCGTCTCGTCCGGCGTGCTCTGGTCGCCGGCCGTGAAGCAGGGCCTGCTGCGCCATCTGCCCCACGCGCTGCTCATGGACAGCTTCGGCTCGAGCGAGGCGGTGGGCTTCGGCACCGAGCTCACCACGAAGGACACCACGGTGCAGCTCGGCCGCTTCAAGCTCGGGCCGAACTGCAAGGTGTTCACGCCCGACGGTCGCGAGGTGACGCCGGGCAGCGACGAGGCCGGCTACGTCGCGCGCAGCGGCCCGATCCCGCTCGGCTACTACAAGGACGAGAAGAAGTCGGCCGAGACCTTCAAGACGTACCAGGGCCGGCGCTGGTCGATCCCCGGGGACTTCTGCACGGTGGCTGCCGACGGCACGCTGAACCTCCACGGCCGGGGCTCGGTCTGCATCAACACCGGCGGCGAGAAGGTGTATGGCGAGGAGGTCGAGGAGACCCTGAAGCTGCACCCGGCCGTGCGCGACGCCGTGGTGGTGGGCGTGCCCGACGAGAAGTGGGGCGAGGCGGTCACCGCGCTGGTCGAGCTCGAGCCGGCAAGCGCCGCGAGCGAGGACGAGCTGCGCGGCTTCGTCCGGGACCGGCTCGCGGGCTACAAGGTGCCGAAGCGCCTGGTGTTCACGGGGAGCGTCGGGCGCTCACCGTCCGGCAAGGCCGATTACAAGGGCGCGAAGGCGCACCTGAAGCGGGCGCTCGGCCTGCCGGCCTGACGGCCCTCCTTCGAGAACAGGAGATGCCCCGCGGGGCGACTCGGGTGGCTGCAGCGCAGACGCGAGCCCTGCTCCGCTAGATTCCGCCCTCGGTAAGCAACGGTGGGTCGACGCGTCATCGTCTGTGATGGGGCCGAGCTGGCGCGCTTGTGGGCGCGGATCGGCGCGTCCGAGAGCGAGGAACTCACCTGGGTGCCGCGGGAGGACGAGACCCGCTCCCGCCCCCCCGGCTTCCGCACGCTCCAGGGCGGCCTCACCGCCGACGCCTTCGTGAAGCTCGATCCGAAGGAGGGCGACGAGTTCGCGCTGATCTCGGACGAGGCCGGCTTCGTGCGCAGCGCCGTGGACGCGGTGGCGGAGGCCGCGCCGGGTGCCCCCATCCTGGTGATGGCGGACCGCCTCCAGAAGGAGGAGCTGCCCGCGCACCCGTGCCTGCGCCAGACCGGCCTTCGGACGCAGATCCGCGACGACGTGGACCGCGAGTTCGCGCACCTCGGCAACCTGCACCGCGTGGTGCAGCTCCAGGAGCTGTTCGCCTCGCGCGAACGGGTGGGCATCCTGCTCCAGCCCGACCCCGACCCCGACGGCATCGCCTCGGGCCTCGCGCTGCGCGCGCTGCTCGGGCGCCGCTCGCCGACCGCGCCGCTCGTCTCGTTCGGCGCGGTCACGCGCCCCGAGAACCAGGCCATGGTCCAGGCGCTCGGCGTCGAGGTGCGCACGATCACGCCGGCCGAGCTCGACGAGCTCGACGGTCTCGCGCTGGTGGACGTGCAGCCGAGCGTGTTCGGCGATCCGCCGCCGCTGCGCGTGACCAAGCCCGACGTCGTGATCGACCACCACCCGGAGCGCGCAGGCTGGGACGCGCCGCTGAAGGACCTGCGCACCTCGTACGGCGCGACGTCCACCATCCTCACCGAGTACATCCAGGCGTCCGGGATGGAGGTGCGGCCGAAGCTCGCGACCGCGCTGCTCTACGGCATCAAGAGCGACACGCAGCTCCTCGGCCGCGACACCAGCCACCACGACATCGGCGCCTTCGCCTTCGTGCACACGTATCACAGCCCCGCGCTGCTGCGGCGGATCGAGCGGCCGGCGCTGCCGAGCGCGGGCCTGCGGGCGCTCGGGCGCGCGCTCTCCTCGTCGCGCATCGAGGAGGGCATCCACCTGCTCGTGCTCGGCCGCGTGCGCGAGGACGTGATCCCGCAGGTGGCGGACCTCGGGCTCCAGGCCGAGGGCGCGGAATGGGCGATCGCGGCCGGCGTGGTGGGCTCGGACCTCGTCTTCTCGGTGCGCAACGTCGGCTGGGTGCGCGCGGCGGGCGACGTGGTGCGCGCCGTGGTCGAGGGGATGGGGCTCGGCGGCGGTCATCGCTCGATGGCGAAGGGCATCATCCCGCTGAAGGCCTTCCGCAAGGCGCACGGCAACGCGACGCGCGCGACGATCGGCCGCGCGCTCTTCGACGCCTTCGTGAAGGCGATCCACGCGCCGAGCTGATGCCGCGCCCGCTGCTCGGCGCGGACGAGCTCGCGCGCGCGCTCGCGGAGCTGCCGGGCTGGAGCGTCCTCGCGGGCAAGCTCCACCGCGAGTACCGCTTCGCCGACTTCAACGCGGCGTTCGGCTTCATGAGCCGCGTCGCCCTCGAGGCGGAGCGCCTGAACCACCACCCCGAGTGGTCGAACGTGTGGAACCGCGTGGTGGTGGACCTCGTGACGCACGACTCGGGCGGCGTGACCGCGAGCGACGTGGCGCTCGCGCGCAAGATGGAAGCGTTCGCAGGCTCCTAGTCCAGCTGGAAGTGCGCGCGCAGCTCGTCGAGGCTGGAGATGCGCGCCCGGCGGGCCGCCGTGTCGGGGAGCCCCGCGAGCCCTTCGAGCGGATCGCTCCACACCACGACGGCGCGGCCCGCCCGCTGCGAGCGCGGCGGCGCGGCGAGGCCCGCGCGCGCCGCCACCGCGGCGGCGATCCCGGCGTAGACGCGCTCGAACTCCTGCGCCTCCGCCTCGCTGTCCCACGCCGTCCACCACAGGAACGCGAGCTGCCCGCCGCAGCGCGCCGCGAGGTAGCGGTCGCCGTCCCAGCCGTCGCTCGCGGCGGCGGCCTCCGCGGCGCCGAGATCGTGCAGCAGCACCCAGATGCCGAGCTCGCCGAGCGTGTTCTGGCCGAGGCTCTCGCAGCCGGCCGGCAGCGCCGGCTCGAGCCCCGCGAGGTCGGCCACCTCGAAGTCGGCGAAGCGCCGCTCCTCGTGCAGCACCTGCTCGGTGGAGGCCGGCGGGTTCTCGAGCAGCATCCGCCCCTCGGCGAGCGAGAGCGGGTAGCCGCGCGCGTACGGGAACGCGAGCGTGAGCCGCAGCAGGCCGGGCGCCTCGGCAAGGGCCCCGTCGCTGCTCGAGACCTCGCTCTCGAGACCGGCCTCCATCTCGGCCGGGTCCGGGAGCGCGCCGCTGCCGCCCTGCATGAGCGCGCGGAAGCCGTAGTGCGTGGCGTCGCCCTCGAGCGCAGCCTGCACGGCCTCGCCGGCGTCGTCCTGCTCCATCCAGCTCGACGCATCGAAGAGCCGGGGCGCGTCGAGGTGCTGGAGCAGGTGCACCAGCTCGTGCGACAGCACGACCTCGCGCATCACGTCGCGGCGCAGCAGCGCGGAGAAGAAGCGCACCGAGAACGGCACGTGGAAGCCCTCGACCACGTAGAGGACGCGGCTCTCGGGCAGGTAGAAGCCGGCGACCTCGTCGCGCGCGACGAGCAGCGTCTCCTCGAGCAGGTCGCGCTCGGGCGGCCAGAGGCCGACGGCCACGAGACGTGCCTGGTAGCGGGCGAGCTCCGCGGCGGGCCACTCCTGCTCGATGCTGGCGCGCAGCAACGCGGGCACCTCGTCCTGCGACACGACGCGCGCGTCCACGTGCTCGGGACGCGGGTCGCCCCGCGCAGCGGCCGTGCGCGTGACGACGTCCGCGAAGGGCGCCTCGCGGATGTGGCCATCGTCGACGAGGGACCACGCGCAGCCCGAGAGGAGCGCGAGGGCCGGAAGCGCGAGGGCCGCGGCGAGCCTCACCCGCCCTTCTTCTCTTTCTCCACCGCCGCGATGGTCTGCTCGGTGGCCACGACCTGCGCCGCCGCGCGCGGGTAGCCGGCATAGTTCGCAAGCGTGATCACGACCTCGCGCACCTGCGCCGGCGTCAGCTCGCCGTTCTTGAGGGCGGCCTTCACCTGGATCTGGAACGTGTCGCGCTCGCCGAGCGCGCCGATGATGCCGAGCAGCACGAGCCGCCGATCGCGCACCGGGAGCGTCTCGCGCGTCCACACCTCGGCGAAGAGCTGCTCGAGCATCAGATCGGAGAACGCCATCGTGCCGGCGGGCGGGGTCACCACGTCGCCTGCGTAGACCTTCTTCATCATCTCGACGCCGCGCTGGCGCCGCTCGGAATCGGCCATCGCCGTTCTCCTCTCGTGAGGGCGGGACGTTACCCCGCCCACGCCAGGGCCGCGAAGGCGGCGAAGGCGAACGAGACGCCGAGCGTGACCCAGCCGACGCGCCCCCACGCGGGCGAGCGGCGTCGCAGCACGAAGGGTGCGGCGACGAGCAGCGCGACCTCGCAGCCGAGGAAGGCGAGCCCGCCGTAGCGCGCGTCCCAGTACGAGACCGGGCTCTCGAAGCGCCAGCTCGAGAGCGGCCAGAAGTGCGCGTGGGCGTCCTCGCGATGGAGCAGCAGGTCGGCGAGGCAGTGCAGCGCCATGCTGGCCAGGCAGGCGAGCGGCGCCGCGGCGCGGGCGCGCCAGGCGAAGAGCGCCGCGAGCGCGATCAGCGGCAGCGAGTGGAACGCGTCGAACAGGGACTGCCAGTGCGGGTCGAAGTAGAGCTGCCCCCAGACCACGCGCTCGGGCGCGCCGCGCACGACCCGTTCGATCAGGTAGAAGCCGACCATCGGCGCGTCGGGCAGCACCGCGCCGGCCGTGATCGCGAGCCAGTGCGGCCGCCAGCCGGCGCGGCCCAACAGCAGCGCGTTCAGTGCTACGTGTGCAGGGGTGTTCAACGGACTCGCCCTCGCCGCGCTCGTGGCGCTCGCGCTGATCGGGATCGGCGTCTTGGCGCTCGCCGCGCCGCGCCCGTCGGCGCGACAGTACGGCATCGCCGTCGACGATTCGCGCGCGCTCGCCTTCATCCGCGCCATGGGCGTGCGGGATCTCGTGATCGGCGTGCTCCTGCTGCTGCTCGCGAGCGCGGGACGTCGCGAGCTGCTGGCGTGGGGGATGGTGGCGTCGGCGGCCATCGCGGTGGTGGACTTCGCGGTCGTCTCGGCGGCAGGAGCCCGCACCGGCGCGCGCGTCCTGCACGCCGGGGGCGCGATCGGCCTGCTGGTCGCGGGGCTCGCGATCGCCACGCTGCGCTAGCGCTCGCGGTTGCTAACTCTTCGCGATGCGCCGGCTCTCGTTCGTGTGGCTCCTGCTGCTCGGCAGCCCCGGCTTCGCCCAGGGCGTCTGGACGCCGGACCCCGGCACCACCTGGCAGTGGCAGATCACGGGGGTCGTCGACGAGTCGCTCGAGGTCGAGATGTACGACATCGACCTGTTCGACGCGGCGCCCGCAGGCCTCGAGATCGGCGAGGACTCGGGCGTGTTCACGGAGCAGGGCCAGAACGCCGGCGTGATCGAGCGCCTCCACGACCGCGGCATCGTCGTGATCTGTTACCTCTCGACGGGCACCGCGGAGGAGTTCCGGCCCGACGTCGGCCTGTTTCCGGCGGCCGCGCTCGGGAATCCGGTCGACGGCTTCGAGGACGAGCGCTGGCTCGACATGCGCGAGGGGAGCTGGCCGCTCTGGGCGGACCTGATGTGGGCGCGCTTCGACCTCGCGGTCGCGATCGGCTGCGACGGCGTCGAGCCCGACAACAACAACCCCTTCGGCAACGACACCGGCTTCCCGGCGACGCTCGCGGACCAGAAGGCGTGGTACCTCGAGGTGGCCGCGCAGGCGCACGCGCGCGGGCTCAGCGTGGGCCAGAAGAACGGCATCGAGACCACCGACGCCGAGCTGGTCGCGGCCTTCGACTGGAACCTCAACGAGCAGTGCTTCCAGTACGACGAGTGCGACGCGCTCGACGCGGTGATCGCGGCGGGCAAGGCGGTGTTCTCCACGGAGTACAAGGGCAACCCGAAGAAGTTCTGCCCCGAGCTCTCTGCGCGCGGCTTCTCGACGCTGCGCAAGAAGCTGAAGCTCGACGCCTGGCTGCGGGCGTGCTGGATGCCGCCGAAGTATCCGAAGCTTCCCTAGCCTTGGACGCCGCGACGGCCGACGGGGTAGGCCGACAGCGGATGCGGGCGGCGTCGGGAGCGGTGCTCAGCGTCTGGAGACGATCTCCGCGGCGCGCTCTACCTCGGCGAGCTCGGCGGTGGCGGGCACGAGGAACACCTCGTCGCAGCCGGCGGCCTCGAGGTCATCGAGGGACTGGCGCACGGCGTCGGGCGTGGCGCGGTCCATGGCCTTCGCCATCCCGCGCGCAGGCGCCTCGCCGAAGTACGAGACGTAGTCGTACACGTAGGACTGGAGCTTCTGGAGCGGGTCCTGCGGCGCGAGCGAGTACCAGAAGCCGCCGATGCGGCGCGGCCGCGCGTTGCGCTGCGCGGCCTCCCACGCGCGATCCGTCTGGGCGAGCAGGTGCGCGATCTCGCTCTTCACGCCGTTGCCCGACCAGACGTAGACGCCGTCGGCCCAGCGCGCGGCGCGCGCCGTCGCCTTCGGGCCCATCACGCCGGCGTAGACCTTCGGCCCGCCGGCCTGGACCGGGGCGGGGCCGACCGGGTCCGCGCCGGCGAAGGGGGGCTCGCCGCGCCAGATGCGGCGCAGCGTCGCCACCTGCTCGTCCATGCGCACGTGGCGGCGCTCGAACGGCGCGGAGACGGCGCGGTAGTCGTTCGGGCGCCCGCCCACGCCGACGGTGACGGCGGCGCGACCGTTCGACAGCACGTCGAGCGTGGCGAGCTCCTTGGCCGCCTTCACGGCGTCGTGGAGCGGCAGCACGTAGAGCGTCGGCACGATGCGGACGCGCGAGGTGACCGCCGCCGCCGCCGCCAGCGTGAGCCCGAGATCCACCGTGGGCCCGGTGATGCGCTCCCCGCACGACAGGCTCGCGAACGGCCCCGCCTCCACCGCACGGGCGAAGCCGAGCAGCGTCGCCCGATCGAGCCCGGGCTTCATGTACGGAAGACACACACCGACGTCCATGCCACCTCCGAATCGCGCGAGAATAGCGGGGACGTTCTTCGCGAACGTCCCCCGCTATTCTCGCGCGCCCATGGACGTCTCGTATCCGGGCGCCGTCGCGCCCGCACGGCAGCGCTTCGTCGCGTCGCTCGGCCTCCGGCTCAACCTGGTCGAGTGGGGCGACCCCGCGGCCGAGCCGGTGCTGCTGACGCACGGCTTCTACGACCATGCGCGCAGCTTCGACACCTTCGCGCCGCTGCTGGCCGAGCGCTATCGCGTGCTCGCGCTCGACTCGCGCGGCCACGGCGATTCCGACTGGCCCGACGCCTACTCCTGGCTCGCGGACGTGCTCGACGTGGTGAACGTGTTGCGCGACCTCGGCCGTCCCGCGCACCTGGTCGGCCACAGCCGCGGCGGCGGCCTCGCCACCGACGCCGCGCTGCTCTTCCCGACCGCCGTGCGCCGTCTCGCGAACCTCGACGGCTTCGGGCCGCCGCCCGAGGGCTTCCAGGCCGAGGGCATGCGCCGCTACCAGGGCACGATCCCCGAGCTGCTCGCCGCCTTCTTCGACTGGCGCCGCGCGAACGTCGCGCGCCGCAGCTTCCGCCCGAGCCCGTCGCTCGACGAGCTCGCCGCGCGCCGGCGCCAGCAGAACCCTCGCCTCTCGCAGGAGTGGCTGCGCTACTTCGCCTCCCGGGGCGCGCGCGAGATCGAGGGCGGCTTCGTCTGGAAGGTGGACCCGTACGCGGCGCGCGGCTTCGGGCCGTGGCGGCCCGAGTGGATCGCGCCCGCCTGGCGCGGCCTCGCGATGCCGATGCTCGCGCTCTGGGGAGACCAGCCCGACACCTGGGGCCTGCCCGATCCGTGGCGCAGCGAGCGCCTCGCCCACGTGCCCGTGCTCGAGACGGGCGTGATCGCCGGCGCCGGTCACTTCATGCACATCGAGAAGCCCGCCGAGACGGCTGCGCGCGTGCTCGACTTCCTGGGGCGCGCGTGAAGCGGATCGCGAGCGGCCGCTCGGAGGTGGCGCTGCACGAGCTGAGTTCGGGCGCCGGCCCGACGCTGCTCGCGCTGCACGCGCTCGGCGGCTCGTCGCGCGACTTCGCCGCGCTGGCAGAGCACTGGCCGGGACGGGTGCTCGCGCTCGACTTCGCCGGCCACGGCGACTCCGACTGGGCGCGCGGCGGCAGCTACACGCCCGAGCTGCACGCGGCCGACGCGGACACCGTGCTGCACGAGAGCGGCGAGGTCTGCGTCGCGGGCGCGGGGCTCGGCGCCTACGTGGCGCTGCTCCTCGCCGGCGTGCGCCCGGGGCTCGTGCGCGCCGCGCTGCTGCTGCCGGGCCGCGGCCTCGAAGGCGGCGGCCCCGAGCCGCACCGCGAACGGGCGCCCGAGGTCCGCGACGTGCTCCAGATGCTCGACGCCTCGTCCGCCCGCCCGCGCCCCGCCTTCGACCCCATGCTGCGCGCCTGCGAGACCGACCCGCGTCCGGCCGACTACGCGCGCGCCTACGCCGACGCCGCGCGCCGACTGCTCCTCGTGGAGGACGGCGGCGCGCGGCCCCCGTGGTGGGAGGCCGCGCGCGCCGCCGCGTGCGCGGAAGTCGCGAGCACCGACGCAGCGGATGCGCTGCGCCGCCTGCTCGAGGGCTCTCAGGCCGGCCCATCCGCCGGCCGAAACAGGGCGCCATGATGGGGACGGTGCGGCAGCGAGCGAGGCGAGGCGCCGGCATCGTGCTCGCCGCCGCGCTCGCCGTCGCCTGCGCCGGGGGGCGCCCCTACTACGAGGCGCGCCAGCAGCCCTTCGTCTCGCCGAAGGGCACCAGCCTGCTGCGACGCGCCGCGGCGCTCGGCGCGCGCACCCCCGCACACCGGCTGATCCTGATCGGCGACGCCGGCGTCGACGCGGACGCGAATCCCACGCTCGCCGACCTCGGCCGCTGGAGCGCGGACCTTCCGAACGACACCACCGTGGCGTTCCTGGGCGACAACCTGTACCCGCGCGGGCTCGGCGAGGACGACGAGCGCGGCGAGGCCATTCTGCTCCAGCAGCTCCGAGCGACGCCGGCGAAGAAGATCTTCGTGCCCGGCAACCACGACTGGGGCGACCCGTGGCTCGACGCCGAGACGCTCGCGCGCGAGGAGCGCTTCGTCGACGGGCACACCGAGAGCCCGGCCGCGCTGCTGCCGAAGGGCGGCTGCCCGGGCCCGGCCCTCGAGACGCTGGTGACGCCGGGCGCCGGCCTCGAACGGGGCGTCCAGCTGCTGGCCATCGACCTCGACTGGTGGCTGATCGACGCCGGCGAGCGGCCGCCGTGCGCGGGCATCGCGAGCGAGGACGACTTCGTCCGGGCGCTCGGCGACGCGCTGCGCGCGAACGCCGGCGCCCACGTGATCGTGGTGGCGCACCACCCGCTGCGCACCGGCGGCCCGCACGGCGGCTGGGGGCGCGCCTTCGGGACGGGCTCGCTCGTGACGCTGGCCGGCTGGCTCGGCATCGCCGCGCACGACCTCGACGGCGCCGTCTACCGGAAGATGCTCCGCCGCCTGAAGCCGGCCTTCGCCTCGCAGCCGCCGCTCGTGTACGCAGCCGGCCACGATCACAGCCTCCAGGTGATCGAGGGCAGGGACACCGCGGGCACGCTGGTGGTGAGCGGCGCGGGCAACGCGGACAACGTCACCACGGTGACGGCCATCGCGGGCACCCTGTTCGCGCACGCGCACGCCGGCTTCGTGGTGCTCGACTTCTACGGCGATGCCGACTTCGGCGACGCCGTCGCGGGCGATCGTGTGATGCTCCGGGTGATCGAGACGGGCCGCGCCCGCCCCGTCTTCGAGATGGAGCTGCCGCTGCGCTGAGCGTGCTCAACGCTCGGAGAGGCTCCCGCCCACGAGCGCCGCCCGGCCGTCCACGTCGGCCACGCGCGCGAGCAGCTCGCCCCGCTCGTCCCACGCGAGGAGCGCGTCGGGCGCGAGGCGCAGGTACAGCGTCCCGGAGCCCGCGCCCTCGAGCTCCATCCGCACGCGACCGTCCGGTAGGGGCGTGAGCCGCGCCCGCTCCGGCTCCTTCGGGAACCAGCGCTCCGAGTCCTTCACGGGGTTCGTCCCCGACCAGAACTCGACGGGGTTCGCGATGAAGGCGTCCATCACCACGCCGACCGGATACACGGGCGCGATGTTCATCGCGAGGAACAAGGCCCAGCGCGTGAAGCGCTCGGAGCTCACGGTGTTGTTGAACGCGTACAGGTTTCGCGTGACCTGGAACTTCCCGAAGCAGCCGGTGAAGAGCAGCGCCAAGGCGAGCAGGAGCGTGAGGCGTCGGAACGAGCGCGTCATGGCATCCTCGCTAGCAGAGGATGATGAGGAGGATGATCCCGGGGATGATCCCGAGGATGAAGCCGAGCACGATCGCGACGATCTCGAGCGTGGTGTAGCTGCAGCCCACGGCGCCGACGTCGAGGCCCGCGAGCACCGGCGAGCCCGTGACGGCCATCGAGAACGCGCCGGCCACGGCCTCCGGCGTCGGCGCCGCCGCGATGGCGCGCTCGCCGTCGCGGAGCTGGCGCTCCTTCGCCGCGAGACTCGCGCTGCCGGGCGCCAGCCAGCGCGCTCGCGCGAGCGCCGAACGCGCGAGCGCGAGCGGCGGCGCCGCCAGGGCCTGCGCCTCGGCCGGCGTCTCCGCGGTGGCGATCTCGTCGCGCAGCTCGACGAGCGCGCTCCCGTCGCAGGCGCAGCCCCCCGCCGCGAACGCCGGGAGATCCGCAGCGGGCGCTTCGACAGGCGCGAGCGCCGCCGCCACGGCGAAGGCGAGCACGTGGCGGCGGGCATTTCTCATCGCACGCTCTCGGGCTGCTGCGGCGGAGGCACCGGCGGCGGCTGCTCCGGCTGGCCGGGGCCGCACGCGGCCGCGGAGAGAAGCAGGCAGAGAGAAAGCGCGATCCACGTCGTTCTCGAGTCGTTCATGGCATCCTCCTCGTCATGCGGCGACCGCCCAGGCTCCGCCGAGCAGACCCAGGATCTGGTCGTGCGCTCGCTCGGCGTCGGCCCGGCGCGACGCGCGGCGCGGAAGCCTCGCCGCTCCGCCCGAGGGCGAAGCGACGAGGCGCGCGAGCATGGCCCGTCCGGCCCATGCGTTCTCTCCCTAGAGTGGCGCGCTTCCGCGCCGCCCGGCGATCAGCGAGACGAGGAAGAACACCAGGAACACGAGGAACAGGATCTTGGCGATGCCGGTCGCCGCGCCGGCGATGCCGGTGAAGCCCAGCAAGCCGGCGATCAACGCGATCACGAGGAACGTCAATGCCCAGCTCAACATCGGGAACCCTCCTTCGGAGTTCGAGCGCGTCCTCTGCGAGATCCGTGCCACGCCCGTACGCGCTCGGCTTTTTCTCCAGCGCCACCGCAGGCGGCGGCGCCTTTGTAGAACTCGCTCGATCTCGCGCGCGCCCGGCGCCGGCATGCAGCGCGTCGACGCCAGCGGAGACGAAGAGCTGCGCGCGGCCCTCGCTCACAACGGGGACGAGGAGAAGGAGCACGCCTGCATGACGCTGGAGTGGATCCGCAGGCGGGATCCGTGCTTCGACCGGCTGCTGCGCGAGATCCTGTTCCAGGCCGGCCCCATCACCGAGCGGCGTCGAGACGCGTAGATCCCTCGGGCTGCACCGGGTGCGGCGCGGAGCGGCGCAGGTAGAGCGCCATGCCGAAGGCGGCGAGCACGTTGGCGACGAGGATCGGCGCGTGACCGACGGCGCTCGCGAGCCCCGGCGCCACGAGAGCGCTGCCGAGCACGCAGCCGCCTTCGAGCGCGGCGAACAGCGCAAAGAACAGGCCCGGCGCAGACGGGCGCACGACGTAGCGCGACACGAGCCACGCGGCGGCGATGCCGAACGTCACGAACAGCGCCCCGTGCAGCGAGACCACGGCCGCGACGCGGGCGAGATCGACGCTCAGCGCGTGCACGTCGGAGTCCCCTCCGAACAGCCGATCGGCCACCAGCGACGGGGTCGCGAGCGCCTCGCCGCGCGACAGGTCCAGGAGCAGGAACCAGAGCGCGACGATGGAGGCGCCGATCACGCCGACCATCATCCCCTCGAGCACGAACTCGCCCGCGCCCGCGCCGCCGAGCGGGACCCGGCGCGTCCAGGTGTGCTCCGGGTCGGCGCTGGCGAGCCGCTCGACGAGCCGCTGCGCATCGCGCGAGAGGCCGGCGTCCCGGCATACGACCCAGGTGCCGCGCGCTCCGTCCTTGCGGGAACGCAGCGCGAAGAGCAGCGTCGGGCCGGAATCCGCCGAGGCCGTTCCGAGCGCCACCACGTGCTCCGCCTCGAGTGCGTGCGCCGGATGGACGACGCCGGTCCGCTCCGAGCGCAGCCCGCCGGGCGCCACGTCGAAGTGCTCCGTGTAGCCGATTCCCTCGTAGCGATGGATCGAGTCGATCACCATCTCGTCGAGCACGGCCGGCTCCTTTCCTGCGCGACGGGCTCGGGACGGGGCGCGGCCGTTCGAGCCACACGCGAGGTGCATCGCGATCGGGCCGCAGCGTGTCGCCGCTCCACGGACGGCGTGACCTCGAGCGCGCGGATCTGCCGCGCCCCGTCCCTTCCCTGGTAGTCGGTCGTTTCGTCGCGCATCTCTCGGCGAGTGCTTCAACATTCGTGCCAAGCGCGAACGGCGCACGGAGAGGTGACCGCGCTCACCGCGTCCCTGTAGAACGAACATTTCGCCGCGACGTACGCGCTCGAACGAGCGCAGCGCCGTTCTCACGAGCGGCACGGTCGTTGCAGTCCAGCTCTCCCTTCAACCGCCGCGCCGTGCGCGTGGCAACGAGAGGAGAATGGACATGGCAGACCCGAAGCAGGGTGAGAAGGACCCGAAGCAGCCGGAGCAGAAGCCGGAGCGGCGCGAGCAGGAGAATCCGCAGCGCCAGGACCCGCACCGGCAGGCGCCGCGTCCCGACGAGCAGCGCTACGCGCCGCGCGAGAACGAGCGGCCCCAGCGCTAGCTGTGACGCGCTGCCACCCCCGCGGCGCCGTGCCCGACGCGGGCACGGCGCCGCACCCTCGGCGGAGGAGCTGCGATGCCCGAGAAGAAGACGCTGGCGCGCGCGCGTGCAGCGCGGCGCGCAGGGAAGTCACCGGCGACGCAGGCCGGAGAATTCGTGCGCGAGGAGTTCCACCACATGCGCTCGGGGAAGCACCCCGTGCGCTCGGCCCGGCAGGCCGTCGCCATCGGACTCTCGAAGGCGCGGCGCGCCGGTGTGCGGCTGCGCGGTTCTACAAAGGCTCAGCCCCGATCTCGTGATGCAGGCCACCGTCGCGCCCGAAAGCGACGTTCCTGATCGAGTACACGAGTTGGCACGCCGTGTGCTTTCTCGTTCCGTGAGGAGGAGAGGACATGCTCGGTTACGCGCTGACGTTCCTGATCCTGGCCCTGATCGCCGCGCTGCTGGGCTTCAGCGGCATCGCCGGGGTCTCGGCCAACATCGCGTGGATCTTCTTCGTGGTGTTCCTCGTCTTGACGGTGGTCGCCGCGTGCGCCCGCGCGTTGCGGGGCAGCCCTCCCGTCTAACCCCGAACCCCCGAACCGGAGGCTACACACGTGAATTGGGACCAGATCGAAGGCAACTGGCAGCAGCTCAAGGGCAAGCTCAAGCAGCAGTGGGGAAAGCTCACCGACGATGACTTCGACGTCATCGACGGACGCCGCGAAGAGCTGCTGGGCAAGATCCAGGAGCGCTACGGCGTGAAGCGCGAGCAGGCCGAGCGCCAGCTCAACGAGTTCAGCCAGCGCCTGTAGGCGGCCCGGCAGGGGCAAAGGATCCACCCCCCGTTCGATTCTTCGTCTCCCTGCCGTCGCCTCGAGTGGGGCAGCACCGCGGAGTCCGCTGCGCGGGCTGCCCCACTCACTCCCCTGGAGGCCCATGAGCACGCTGTCCGGTGCCCTGCGCGCCAGCGCCGCCCTCGCGCTGTTGCTGATCGCGCTCGTCGAGCTGCTGCGCTTCCTCGCTGCCCTCGCCGCCCCGCTCGGCCTCTACACGACCGGGGTGCACTTCGCGATCGCGCTCGTGGCGGGGCTCGCGGGCATCGGCCTCTGGCGGCGGATGCCCTGGGCGCCCGCGGTCATCGTCGGGCTCGGGATCGTGTTCGCGGCGATGCTCGTGATCGACGCGCTCGTGCTCGGCATCCGCCCGTGGCTCTTCGCGCTGCTCGGCGCCGCTGCGGCGCTCGTCGCCGCGCTGCTGGTCGCGGCCTGGGCGCGCACCGAGGCGCGTCCCCTCACGTAGTCGGGGGCGTCGCGCTGCGCAGCCGCCCGCTGGCCTCGGCGAGGCGGCTCACCACGTACGTCTCGGCATCGGCGCGGCCGTGCAGCGTCGCCGCCTCCACGCCCTGCCCCCACAGGCCGATCACGACCTTCGTCGCGGGGCAGCGCTTCCGCAGGCGCATCACCAGGTGGCGCGCCGCTCCCGCCGGACTCGCGAGGGACGAGACGCAGACCCACTCCGCGTCCGAGCGCGCCACCTCCTCCGCGAGCTCGGCGCTGAGCTTGTGGCCGAGCGCTCGGGCGGGGCTCCCCAGGGACGCGAGGAAGCGAGTCAGGGCATCGCAGACCGTCTCGTCCCAGCCGCCACCCGCAGGCACGCACAGGATCGCCGGCCTCGCGGGCGGCGGCGCCTCCGGCCCGGGCAGCTCTGCGAGCAGTCCCTCGAGGGTCTCGTGAGCCGCCTCGAGCTGCTCCGCGTCGAGCCGCTGCTCCAGACGATCCCGTTCCAGCAACCCGAGCGCGGGCAGCACCACGTCGTCCCAGGCGGCCAGCGCGCCGAGCTCCTCGGTGCGTTCGGCGACGAGCGCGGTGGCCTCGTACACGTCGCGCGCGAGCAGGCGCTGGTAGAGACGCTCCGCGCGCGGCAGCGCGTCGGCGTCGCCGAGCAGGATCGCGAACGGCTCGAGGCTCGGCGCGTAACGACCGAACGCGACCAGGCACGCGGTGAGCGGCGTCGCGAGCACGAGGCCGATCGGCCCCCACAGCCACGCCCAGAAGATCGTGGACAGGATGTGCGCGAACGGCGACAGGCCGACGCTGGCCCCGAACAGCCACGGCTCCAGCACGTTGTTGCTGACCAGCTCGAGCGCGGTGAGGAACCCGGCGACCGTGAGCAGGACCGCCAGGCCTTCCGAGCTCCCGAGCGCCGCGATGAGCGCCAGGCCCGCGGCGAGCCACGGACCGAGATAGGGCACGAAGCGCAGCAGCGCGGCGAGCAGGCCGAGCAGCAGCGCGCCAGGCACGCCGATCAGCCAGAGCCCGAGCGCGACGGCGGCCCCGTGTCCGAGGTTGAGGAGCGCGAGCGCGCGCACGTAGCGCGTGACGCGGTCGACGGCGTCGCCGAACGCCGTGGTGGTGACGCGAAGCTCGCCGGGCGCGACGACGCGCATCAAGCGATCCCGCAGCCCCTCGCGCTCGATCAGCAGGAAGACGAGGAGGACGATCACGAGACCGGCCGTGCCGAGCAGCGAGGCGACGGAACCGGCCCAGGAGCGCGCGAAGCCGACCAGCTCCGAGCCGCCGTCGACGACCTCGACCTTCGCCGGGCTCGCCTCGGCGTTCGGCGCGACCTGCGAGAGGTCACCGACCTGCTGCGCGGTGCGCTCCAACCGCCGCAGGGAGCGGAGGGGCTCGCGCAGCTGTTCGCGAACGGCCCGCTGGTACTCCGGCAGCTTCTCGACCAGCAGGCTGCCCTGGTTCGCGACGACCCAGCCGGTGCCGGCGAATACGCCGCCCACCGCGAGGCCGATCACGAGCACCGCGCCAGCCCGGCCGATCCGGATGCGGCCCCACCCGATGCGCTCGAGCCGCAGCACCGCCGGCGAGAACACCACGCTCAGCAGCAGCGCGACGGCCAGCGGCATCACCACGGGCTTCGCGAAGTAGAGCACGGCGACGATCAGCGCAGCCATCGCGAAGCTCGAGAGGGAAGACGGTCGAAGCCAGCGGTCCAAGGCTCTCCTTCGCGACGGCTACGCAGCAGTGCAAGCGACATGCCGCGGTGTCCGGCGGCGCTTTGTACAAAGCCTACCGCGGGATGCGCTGCGCGACGGCGCGGACGCGCGGGCCGGCTGGCACACGTCTTGCTCCTCGAACGGGAATGAGTCGAGAGCCGAGCGTCGGTCACGCCCTCGAGCGCACCTACGAAGCGGGGCAAGCGTTGCTCGTGCGACGCATCGACCTGCTCGTCGCGGAGAGCCGGCTCTTCCTGCGCGCGGGACGGGCCCTCGGGATCGGAGTCGTCGTGGCGTTGCTGGGCTGGCTCTACCTGATGGAAGGCTTGATCGACGGCCTGGCGGGGCGCCATCCGCGCTTCGCCGTCGAGCTCTGCGTGGGCCTCGCGCACGCTGTTCTCGCCGCGCTGCTCCTGCTCCGAGGCCGGCAGGTGGAGCACGGGCGATGAGCGGCGCTGCCGAGCAGGTGGCGGTGCTGCGGGGCCGCGTCGTGGAAGAGGAGAGAGCGCTCGCGGAGGCGCTCGACGAGCTCGCCGTGGCCACGCGCCGCTCCGTCGATCCGAGTCACTGGATCCGCGAGAAGCCGGTGCTCTGGATGACGGGCGCCGTCGCGGTCGGGTGGTGGGTCGGCTCGCGCACCGGACGAGCGCGGAGGGTTTCGTCATGAGCACCGAACGTTCGAAGGAGCAAGAGCCGGAGCCGCGCGCGCTCGCAGTGGTGCGCGCGCACCCGTGGGCGGCGCTCCTCTCCGCGGCCGCCGCGGGCTTCCTGGTCGCACGGCTGGTGAGGCGGCCGCGATGAGAACCGTCGAGGAAGCCGTCTCGGACCAACCGGTCCTCGCGCTGGCGGCAGCCGCCGGCGTCGGATTCGTGCTGGGCGGCGGCTTGCCGCCCGGCGTCCTCACCCTGCTCCTCGGCGCCGGCGCCCGCATGGCGGGCGCGTGGCTCCAGCAGGAGCTCCTCGACCGCACACACCCACAGGAGACCCACCAATGAACTCCCATCCCGTACGCAATCGAATCGTGTCCCTGGCGGATCTCGCCGCGCAGGCGCCCGCCGTGTACCAGCTCCTCGATCGGGTCGGCCTCCAGCGGCGCCGCCGCCGAGCGGCCCGCATGGCGCAGAGAGCCGGCTGGTTCGGTGCGGGCATCGCGCTCGGGACCGGCCTCGCGACGCTCCTCACCCCGAGCACCGGCCCGGAGCTGCGGCGCCGCCTGCGCGAGTACGCCCGCACCGTGGGCAACGGCTCGGCTCACAAGGAACGGGCGTGAAGCTCGAGCTGCCGCCGCTGCCCTACTCCAAACGGGCGCTCGCTCCGCACCTGAGTGCGCGCACGCTCGAAGAGCACTACGAGCAGCACCACCGCGGCTACCTGCGAAAGCTGGCAAAGCTCGTGCGCGGCAAGCCGGAGCAGAAGCTGAGCCTCGAGGAGCTCGTGCGTCGCGCGAGCGGTGACGTATTCGAGAACGCCGCCCAGGTCTGGAACCACACGTTCTATTGGCACTCGCTGCGACCCGCCGGCGGCAAGGGGCCCGATGCTGCCGTGCGCGAGCTGCTCGCACGCAGCTTCGGCTCCGTCGCCGGCTTCAAGCGCTGCTTCGCCGAGGCGGCGAACGGGCAGTTCGGCTCCGGCTGGGCGTGGCTGGTGAAGGACGACCGCGGCCGCCTGCGCGTCCTCGGCACCGCGAACGCCGACAACCCCCTCCAGCGCGGGTGCACGCCGCTGCTCACGCTCGACGTGTGGGAGCACGCCTACTACCTCGACTACCAACACGAGCGGGATCGCTACATACGCGGCGCGCTCGACCACCTGCTGAACTGGGACTTCCTCGCCGAGAACCTCGCAGGCGCGCAAGTTCTACAAAGTCGCGAGCGAGCTTCGTGACGCTCGACACACGTTGCCTCCCCGAACGGAGCTGCCGCGGCCCTCGCGTTGGCACGCCTCGTGCTTCGTCGTCCGGCAGGAGGGACGACGACGCGTGCTCGCGTACGCAATCACGTTCCTGGTCCTGGCCCTGATCGCCGGCGTGCTCGGATCGAGCGGACTCGCCGGCACCTCGGCCGACATCGCGTGGATCTCCCTCGTGGTGTTCTTCGTGCTGACGCTCTTCACAGCGATCGGCCGCGCACTGAACCGCATCACACCCCTCTGAGGAGGTACGACCCATGAAATCTCTCGCACGAATCCTTCGGACCGCCGGCATGGCAGCGGCGCTCTCGCTGCTGGCCGCGCCGGCCCTCGCCGCACAGCCCGAGGACGCCTGGATCACCACGAAGGTGAAGATGGCGCTGCTGACGGACGACACCGTCGACGGGCTCGACGTCGATGTCGACACCTTCGATGGCCGCGTGACGCTGCACGGCAAGGTCGAGTCGTCGATCGAGAAGGCCGAGGCCGAGACGCTGGCCCGCCAGATCGCGGGCGTCACGGACGTCCGGAATCTCCTCGCGGTGGTGCCTGCGGCCAGCGAGAAGACGAGCGAGATCGCAGACGACGCGCTCACCGCGCAGGTGAAGACGGTGCTCGAGCGCGACAAGGCGCTCGCGACCAGCGACATCGAGGTGAAGTCGGTGAACAAGGGCGTCGTCGTGCTCTCGGGCGAGGCCAAGACCCTGAGCGCGCACCACCGTGCGATCGAAGACGCGCGCGCGGTCCCGGGTGTTCGCCAGGTGGCCAGCGAGATCCACAGCCCCGACGAGCTCGGAGACGAAGAGATCTGGGACGCCAGTGAGCACACCAGCAAGACCGACGAGGTGAAGGGCGCCGCGAGCGACGGCTGGATCACCACCAAGGTCAAGGTGAAGCTGATGGCGGAGCCCGGCCTGTCGCCGATCAGCGTGAACGTGGACACCCACGCCGGCGTCGTCACGCTGTTCGGCAGCGTGCCGACGGAGGCGCTGAAGGAGCGCGCCACCACCCAGACCCGCAGCGTCGCCGGCGTCAAGGGCGTCGAGAACGATCTTCAGGTGGTGCCCGACTCCGTCGCGAAGCGCGTAGAGGCCAAGGACGAGCAGGTGCTCGCGGCCGTCCGCAAGCGGCTCGAGACACGCGACGCGCTCGACGACGCCGACATCGACGTCGCGGTGGAGAACGGCGTCGTGCGTCTCACCGGAACCGTCGCGACCCAGCGCGATCGCCTCACGGCGCTCACGCTGGCCCGCAGCACGGACGGGGTCGGCTCGGTGATCGACGGCCTCGAGCTCAAGCGGCCGCAGGGCTGAACGAACATGCGCAACGAACGACGAACCTTCGCGCAGAGGACCACCCGGGGAGCGGCCCTGTCGCTCCTCGGGTCGGTCCTGCTCGGCGCCGTGGCGACCTGGCTGCCCGCTTGCAAGGAGCAGAGCCGCACCGAAGAGGCGGTCGAGGAGCTCCGCGACGAAGCCGGGGACGCCAAGGAACAAATCGAGGATGAGATCGACGATCACACCTAGGAGATGGAGCCCCGCGATGCAGCGGTGGGCCGATCGCGTGTACGCCTATGGAGTTCCGGCCGATGCTGGTTGGTACGAGTGCGTCGATTGCGGCCACCGCCAAGGGCACGAGCCGCGCGGGCCCATGCCCCCCTGTCCGTATTACCGGGACTCCACCCACTTGCGAGCCGCCTGGCGCGACTCGCGGGAGAGCTCCGCAACTGCGGCTGAAGGATGAGGCGCGCTGTAGCATCGACGGGCTCTGGCGGCGGACGCCGCCCGAGCGAGGGGCGCACGGGCCCAGGAGGGCCCCATCGATGGGCGAGCTCGAGAAGCCCGAGGCCGATCTGCGGCGACGCCGCGTACGTTTTGCGGTGCGCCTGCTCGCGTTCGGGATCGTCGCCGTCGGGGCTGCGCTCGTGGCCGCCTCGGTGACCGGGTTCGGAGCCCTGTATCGCATGCCCCCCGTGCTCACGGCACAGCTCGACTGGGCCGTGGCCTGCTGCGGCGTCGGCATCGCGCTCGGCCTTGCGAGCTTCGAGGCTCGGGCCGCGGTGCGGAGCGCCCAGCTCGTGGCTGCGCTCGTCGCCGCCATGGGCGGGCTCGCCCTCGCAGGCAGCCTCGTCGGCGTCGAGCCGCGGCTGGCGCCCGCCGCCGCAGTCGGCTTCGCGCTCCTCGGCTCGGCGATCCTCGGAGCGCGCTGGAGCCCCTCTCTCTCGCGCGTGCTGGCGGTGCTCGTCGTCGCCGGCGGATCGCTCGCCGTCGTCGGATACCTCTACGGCATCCCCACGCCGGACAACGGCGCGGCCGTCACGCGCATGGCGGTCGCCAGGGCCGTGCTGTTGATGGCGGCCGCGTGCGGCGTGCTCTTCCTGCGTCCCGACGGAGGCCTGCCGGCTGCGCTGCTGGACCGCTCCGAAGCCGGCCGGGAGCTCCGGCGGCTCCTGCCCGCCGCGTTGCTGCTGCCGGTCGTGCTCGGCTGGCTCGTGCTCGCGGGCGAGCGGGCCGGCTGGTACGGCGGCACCTTCAAGACGGCGCTCTTCGCCGTGGCGCTCGCACTCTCGCTCATCGCCCTCGTCTCCTCGTCCTATTCCGCGTTGCGTCGCTCGGGAGACGAGCGACGGCGCGCCCGGGCCGCCCTGGCGGTGAGCGAAGCGCGCTACCGCCGCACCTTCGAGCAGGCCCGGGTCGGCATCGCGCACCTCGCGCCGGATGGTCGCTGGCTCCGGGTCAACGAGCGGCTCTGCGAGATCCTCGGCTACGACGCCGAGGAGCTGCTCGAGAAGACGTACGCCGAGGTAAGCCACCTCCAGGACCTCGAGGTGGACGTGAAGCAGTACGAGCTGTTGCGTCGCGGTGAGATCGGCGACTACGGCGTCGAGCGGCGCTTCGAGACCAAGACGGGCGAGGTCGTGCACGCCGACGTCCGCCTCGCCCGCGAGGATGACGAGACCGGCGCGCTGCGCCACCTGATCGTGGTGCTGCAGGACATCACGGGCCGCAAGCTGTCCGAAGGCACGCTCCGCGTCTACGAGCGGGCGCTCGCGGCCACGCAGAACGGTGTCGTCATCACGGATGCAACCCAGGACGATCACCCGATCGCGTACGTCAACCCGGCGTTCCTCAAGATCACCGGGTACTCGCACGCGGAAGTGGTCGGGAAGAACTGCCGGATCCTGAACGAGAAGGCGCGCGAGCAGGCGGCGCTCGACGATGTGCGGCAGGCCATCGCGACCGGACAACCCTGCTCGGTGCTGCTGCGCAATCACCGCAAGGATGGGGAGGCGTTCTGGAACCAGCTCTCCATCGCGCCGATCGAGGACAAGAACGGACGGCTCACCCACTTCGTGGGCGTAGTCGTCGACGCGACAGAGCGCGTGCAGGCGCTGGCCGAGCGCGAAGAGCTCCTCACCTCCGCCGAGAACGCGCGGCGGGAAGCGGAGGCGGCGAACCACGCCAAGGATCGCTTCCTCTCGGTGGTCTCCCACGAGCTGCGCTCTCCGCTGAACGCGATCCTGGCGTGGACGTCCCTGCTGGGCGACGAGTCCGTCGCCGAGGACTCGGCGCGCGCGATCGAGGCCATCGAGGCGTCGGTCCACGCGCAGACGCGCCTCGTCGACGACCTGCTCGACGCCTCGCGGATCCGCGCGGGCGCCCTCGAGATCGATCCGGCTCGCATCGATCTCGACGCCGTGGTGAGGAGCGCCGCGGACCATCTGGCGCCCGTGGCGCGCGAGAAGGAGATCGCGCTCGAGCTCGTGTCGCACGGTCCCGCCTTCGCCATCGCGGACGCGGAGCGCATCGAGCAGGTCGTCCGCAACCTCGTGGACAACGCGCTCAAGTACACGCCCGCCGGCGGCCGCGTGGTCGTCGAGCTCTCGGAATCCGAAGCATGCTGGCAGCTCGAGGTCCGCGACACCGGGCGCGGCATCGCGGCGGACGCGCTGCCGCACGTCTTCGAAGAGTTCTGGCAGGGAGACCGGCGGGGCTCGAGCGGCGGCAAGGGCCTCGGGCTGGGCCTCCTGATCGTGAAGCACCTGGTGGAGCGCCACGGCGGGCACGTGCGCGTCGAGAGCGCGGGAGAGAACCGCGGCACCACGGTCCAGGTCGAGCTGCCGAAGGCGGGCGCCGTCCTGACGGACGGGGCTGCGGACGAGCCCGCCGAGTCGCCCGACCTGAGCGGCGTCGAGGTGGTGGTGGTCGACGACGATCCCCCGACGCTGGACGCCATCGGCGTCGCGCTCGGCAAGGTGGGCGCGATCCCGCGCCTCGCGAGCTCCGTCTCGGAGGCGCTGCTCTTCCTCGAACGCGGAGGGCCGGACGTCCTGGTGAGCGACATCGGGCTGCCGGATCGCGACGGCTTCGACCTGATCCGTGCGGTGCGCGGTCTCGGCGACACGACCCGCTCCATCCTGGCGATTGCCGTAACCGGACTTGCCGCCCCGGAGGAGCGACGGCGCATCCGCCGGGCGGGCTTCGACGCCTACCTCGCCAAGCCCGTGAGCCCCGACGCGGTGATCGACCGCATCGTGAAGCTGCGCGCGCTCGAGGCCGCGCCGAGCCCGCCCGCGCGACGGGTGCTGGTGCTGGATCCCGACCCCGCGGCCGCGGACGAGCTCGTCCTCCAGCTCCGGAAGATGGGACACGAAGCGCGTGACGCGCGCGACCCGGGGGCGGCGGTGCGCGAGTCGGAGCGCTTCGGGCCCCGACTCGTCCTCGCGCGCGCCTCCGCGGGGCTCGACGCTGCGGCGCTCGCCGAGCGGCTGGCGGCGCGAGGCGTGCGGGCCGATCTCGTCGGCTTGGTGGATGATGGAACCGAGCCGAGTCAGAATGGCTACGACCTCACCTTGCCGATGCCGCTCGAGCTGGGCGCCCTGGATCGACTGCTTCGCTTCACGGAGGAGACGTGACCGAATCGCTCCGAGTGTTGATCGTCGAAGACGACGCGAACCTGCGCGCCGCGCTCGCCGCGCTCGTCGCACGGGAGGGCGCGGAGCCGCTCGACGCCGCAACCCTCGAGGAGGCTCGCAAGCGCCTCGCCCAGACGCCGTTCGACGCGGTGATCGTGGACCTGACCCTCCCCGACGGCAGCGGACTGGACCTGCTGGGCGATCCGGACGCCCTCGGCGCGCCGGAGTACGTCGTCGTGACGGGCGACGTCTCGGCCGAGACCGCGGTCCAGGCCTTGAAGCGCGGCGCGCTCGACTACCTGACGAAGCCGGTCGATCGCGCGCGCCTCCGCAGCGTGCTCGCGAACACGCAGCGGACGCGCGGGCTCAAGGGTGAGGTGGTCGACCTCCGTAGTCAGCTTCGAGAGTTCGGCCGCTTCGGCCGGCTCGTGGGACGCTCCAGCTCGATGCAGAAGGTCTACGAGCTGATCGAGCGAGTCGCGCCCACCGACGCCGGCGTCTTCGTCACCGGCGAGAGCGGCACCGGCAAGGAGCTCGTGGCCGAGACCGTCCACCTGCTGAGCCGACGCCGCGCCGAGTCGTTCGTCGCGGTGAACTGCGGCGCGATGTCGCCGACGCTGATCGAGAGCGAGCTGTTCGGTCACGAGAAGGGGAGCTTCACCGGCGCGGACCGCCGGCGCGCCGGCTACTTCGAGCGCGCGAACGGCGGCACGCTGTTCCTGGACGAGATCACCGAGATGCCGCAGGACCTCCAGGTGAAGCTCCTCCGGGTGCTCGAGGTCGGGGCGGTGACGCGCGTCGGCGCAAGCGAGCTGACACCGGTGAACGTGCGCGTCATCGCGGCCTCGAACCGCGATCCGGCGGAGGCAATGGCGAAGGGCCAGCTGCGCGAGGACCTGCTCTATCGCCTGAACGTGTTCCCGATCGAGCTCCCGCCGCTCCGCCTCCGGGAGTCGGACGCGATACTCCTCGCCGAGCACTTCCTCGAGCAGGTGAACGCGCGCGAAGGGAGCCGGAAGCGGTTCTCGCCGCGTGCCCTCGAGCGGCTCCAGGCGCTCGTCTGGCCCGGGAACGTCCGCGAGCTCAAGAACGCGGTGGAGCGCGCCGCGATCCTCGCCGACGTGACGATCGACGCGGAGGCGCTGCCGCTCCCGAAGACCGACGCGGCGATCCCCGAGGACGCCACGCTCCACGTTCGGATCGGAACGCCGATCGAAGAGATCGAACGCCGCATGATCCTGGCGACGCTCGGCAGCCTCGACGGAAACAAGCGCCGCACGGCGGAAGTGCTCGGGATCAGCCTGAAGACCCTGTACAACCGTCTGAACGTGTACCAGGCGCGGGCCGAGGGTGAGGGCTCGAGCGAGCCCGTCTAGAGCCAGTAGGACAGCAGGCTGCTGAGGCGCTCCAGGATCCGCTCGCGTGCCGGGCGCGCCTTCCACGTCTGCGGATCGATGCGGCGCGAGCTCGCGAGATCTCGTCCGAACATCGCCTCCATGTCGCGCGCGAGGTCGGTGCTCACCACCGCCGCGTTCAGCTCGTCGTTGTGGACGAAGCTCCGTGGGTCGAGGTTGGAGGAGCCGACCGTGGACCAGACGCCGTCCACGACGGCCGTCTTCGCGTGCATCAGGGCGTTCTCGTGCTCGTAGATCGCGACCCCGCTGTCCAGCAGCGACTCGTAGGTGGCTCGCGAGCCGTAGTGGATCAGCGCGGAGTCCGTGAAGGCCGGAACGATGACGCGCACGTCCACGCCGCGCGCCGCCGCGCTCGCTAGCGCGTCGCGGAGCTCGGCGTCGGGCGCGAAGTAGGCCTGCGAGATCCAGATCCTGTGCCGCGCATTGCGGAGCACGGCGAGGTACGTGTTGTAGACGCGGAACTCCCGCTCGTCGCCGCCTTCGCTCGCGACGACCTGGACGAGGTCGTCTCCGACTTCGTCGAGCTCGGGGTAGAGCCCCGCCGCGGGCGGGGGTCGGTGTCCGAGCCGGGTCCAGGTCTGCACGAACAGCGCCTGGAAGAGCCGCACGGACGGGCCGCGGATCTCGAGATGGGTGTCCCGCCAGCCGGAGCTCAGTCCCTCCTCCGGCCCCGGCCGGCTGGTGGAAGCCCTCGAATACGTGCTGCTGATGTTGAGGCCGCCCGTGAAGGCCACGCGGCCGTCGATCACGGTCAGCTTGCGGTGGTCGCGATTGTTCACGCGCCAGAGCGACGAGCTGCCGAGGGGGCGGAACTCCGCGACCTCGATCCCCTGCTCGGCCATGCCCGCGAAGAACTTCCCGTCGCTCGCGATGCTGCCGATGGCGTCGTAGACCACGCGCACGGCCACGCCTTCCCGCCGCTTGCGCACGAGCGCGTCTGCGAAGCGCCGGCCCACTGCGTCGTCCGCGAAGATGTACGTCTCGATGTGGATGTGGTCGCGGGCGCTCTCGACCGCGCCGAGCATCGCCTCGTACGTGCTGGGCCCGTCGATCAGGAGACGCGTCCGGTTGCCCTGCACGAGGGGCACGCCGGTCTGGGCCTGGATGGCGTTCGCGAGGGTGCGCGCGCGGTGACGGGAGGCGGCGCTCTCGGCCGCCTGCCCGAGCGCCTGCTCCGCCTCCGCCGCCGGCACGCGCCGCTCGGCGTCGACGACGGTCGGCGTCGCCGCGGCGGACGGCTCCGATCGCGGCGCAGCCGTTTGCGGGCAGGCGCACGCCAGCAGCGCGAGTGCGGCGCCGCAGAGTTTGTAGAAAGCGACGTGTCGAAGCGTCCGGAGGCATCCGCGCGAACGCGCCGGAGGCGCCCCCGCCGGCGGCACGAAACCTGCTCTCTGTGTGCTCTCGTGAGCCCCATCATCAAGACGACGCCGTCCGCCGACGCGCACTCCTCGTTCGAGAAGCGCTTCCACGTCTCGTTCCTGCGCGTCTACGCGTACCTCTCGAGACGCGTGAAGGATCACGCCGCCGCGGAGCGCATGACCCGGGACGTGCTCATTCGCTCGCTCGCCCAGCTCCTGGTCGACGAGGACGATGACCAGCTCGCGCTGCTCCTGCTGCGCAACTCGATCCAGGCGCTCGGCGCCGAGGAGCGGAGACACGCGCGCGTGCCGGAGGCGGAAGACGTGGAGGGTCATGCAGGTGCGACTACGCAAGCGGCATGCCCATCCGGAGGGAGATCGCGGCGCTAGAATGCCGCGCCATGCAGAGACGCCGCTTCGCCAGCCTGCCCCTGCTCGCAGCCCTCGCGTTCGCCTGCAGCGCACCCGAGCTGTACGAAGGGATGCCCGAGCACGTGAAGCGGCGTCACGTTGTGCTCGAAGGCGCACAGAACTTCCGCGACCTCGGCGGCTACGCGACCGAGGACGGCCATCACGTGCGCTGGGGCCTGTTCTACCGCGCCGACAGCCTCGGCAGCCTCACCGACGCCGACCTCGCGAAGATCCACGAGCTCGGGATCCACCTCGTGTGCGACTTCCGGAGCGCGGAGGAGAAGGCCGAGGACCCCGACCGCCTGCCCGCCGTGGACCCCCCCGAGGTGGCCGAGCTGCCGATCCTCGACGAGAGCTTCTCGCCGAGCGCCTTCCGCGAGAAGATCACGTCCGGCGAGCTCGGCGACACCGATCTGCGACAGATGCTGATCGAGGGCAACCGGCTGTTCGCGACGCGCTACGCGCCGCAGTACGCCGTGATGTTCGAGCGCCTGACGCAGCCCGGGCAGCTTCCTGCCGTCGTCCACTGCACGGCCGGAAAGGACCGCACCGGCTTCGCGTCGGCGATGGTGCTGCGCACGCTCGGCGTGCCCGAGGAGACGGTGTACGAGGACTTCCTCCTCACGAACCACTACACCGCGCAGCGCATCGAGCGGACGCTGTGGATGATCCGCTTCGCGTCGCTGTTCCGGACCGACCCGGAGCAGGTGCGCCCCGTGCTGGGCGTGGAGCGCGCGTACCTCGAGGCGGCGTTCGAGGCGATCCACGAGAAGTACGGCTCCTTCGACGCCTATCGGCGCGAGGCGCTCGGCCTCGACGACGCCGAGACGGCTGCGTTCCGCCAGCTCGCGCTGGAGTAGCGATGCGGGAGTTGCGTGGCCGTGTGGCGGTGGTGACTGGCGCCGCGTCCGGGATCGGGCGCGCGCTGGCGCTCGAGCTCTCCCGCGAGGGGGCCGCGCTCGCGCTCTCCGACGTGAACGAAGCCGGGCTCGCGGAGACGCGGCGCCTCGCCGAGGCGCTCGGCGCGAAGGTCACGAGCGAGCGGCTCGACGTGGCCGACAGCAGAGCCGTGGAGGCTCACGCCGAGCACGTGATCGCCGTGCACGGCCGCGCCAATCTGGTGATCAACAACGCCGGCGTCGGGCTCGGCGCCACGATCGCCGACATGTCCTACGACGACCTCGCCTGGCTGTTCGGCATCAACTTCTGGGGCGTCGTGCATGGCACGAAGGCGTTCCTGCCGCACCTGAAGCGCGCGGGCGAAGGCCACGTGGTGAACGTGTCGAGCGTGTTCGGCCTCATCGCGGTCCCCGGCCAGGGGGCCTACAACGCGGCGAAGTTCGCGGTGCGCGGCTTCACGGAGTGCCTCCGCCAGGAGCTCGAGCTCGAGGGCGCGAACGTGAGCGCCACGTGCGTGCATCCGGGCGGCATCAAGACGGACATCGCGCGCAACGCGCGGGTGATTTCGCGCCCCGGCGGGCCGGGCCGCGAGGAGATGAACGCATACTTCGACCAGCTCGCGCGCACCACGGCCGACGCCGCCGCGCGGAAGATCCTGCGCGGCGTGAAGAAGAACGCGCGGCGCGTGCTGATCGGGCCCGACGCGCATGCCATCGACGCGCTCCAGCGCCTGCTGCCGACGAGCTACCAGGCCCTGCTGGTGCGGCAGGCGCGGCGCGCGCCGTTTCCGCCGTGACCCTCAGTCCTTCCCGCTGAACCAGAGCCGCTCGGCGGTGCGGCCGAGGCACCAGTCCTGCTGTTCCGGCGCGAGCCTCGAGAAGGCGTGACGACCGAGCGCGACCAGACCGGCATAGGGGCGGTCGTGGGTCTGCGAATAGTCGGAGCCCCACATCAGGCGCTCGGCCCCATAGTGCTCGGCCAGCCGGGCCACGAAGCTCCTCGCGTCGCCCACCTTCTCGGCGCCGTCGAGCACGAAGCTCGACACCTTGAGGTGCAGATTCTCGTGAGCGGCGAGCGCGAGGAGCGGCTCCGCCTCGCGCCATGGCTCGCCCGTGAACGCGGGAAAGCCGCAGTGGTCGAGCGCGACCGGAACCTCGGGGAAGCGACGCAGCACGGTGCGGAGCTCGGGGAGCTGGTGGGCGAAGATCGTCACCACCACGCGGGCCCCGAGCGCGGCCGCGCGCTCCCAGAGCGGAAAGGTGCGCGCCTCCGCGAGCCACGACGCGCCGCGCGAGAGCGCGAACAGTCGCACCCCACGCATGCCGCGCTCGCGCACCCAATGCTCGAGCGACGCGACGGGGTCCCCCCCGTCCGGGTCCACGCTGCACACGCCCGCGAGGCGCTTCTCGTAGCGCGCCGCGCTGTCGGCCGCATACGAGCAGTCGTGGGTGTAGGCGCCGTTCGGCTGCACCAGCACCGCGCGCGCCACGCCGGCTTCGTCCATCTGCTCGAGGAGGCGCTCGGCCGAGCACGGCGCCTCGCGATACCACGGCCCCGAGACGTTCGTCGGGTTCAGCGGATAGCGCGCCTCGTCGGGTGAGACGACGTGGACGTGGGTGTCGATGATCACGTCAGATCGACGCTCGCCTCTCCGGTGCGGATGGTGAGGAACTTCATGCCCTGGAGTCCGCACGTGAAGCCGTACCGGGTGTTCGCGTGGATCACGATGGCGTCGCTCGGGCCGAGCTCTGCGAGGCCGTCGTCGAAGCGGCAACCGCCCGCGAGCACGACCATCAGCTCGGCGTGATCGTGAGTGTGCGGCGGCACGCGGAACCCGGCCGGCATCTCGGAGTGATTCATGAAGAAGCCGGCTTCGCCGCGCGCGATGCGCTTGCGGCGCGCGCCGCTCTGCTGCGCCGCACGAACCAGGGCTTCCGGCGTCCGCGGGGCGCCCCGCGTCTGGCCCGGTCGCTCCCAGTCGATCTTCTCGAACGAGAAGACGGTCGGCTCGAGCGGGCTCCGTCGCAGCGACGCCTGCGCCGCGCGCGCGAGCTTCTCCACCTGCGCGATGCCCAGCTCGAGACTCGCACCGTCGAGCTTCGCGCAGAGCGCACCGCCCCCCGCGCGCTCGAGCATCTGCGCCAGGCGATGCCGGAGCTGGTCGAGCGCCCACGGCAGCATCTCGCCCATCGCGTCGCGATCGTACTGCACGATCGTCTGCCGCTCGCCCGAGGGCTCGATGTAGTGGTAGTGCGGGTCCTGCTCGAACAGGTCGAAGCGCAGGTATTCGTGGCCGTCCTGCGCGCCCGATACGTGGATCGAGACCCCGTGGTCTTCCACCGTCCCGCCGCCGAGCGCGGTCTGGATCTCGGCCATCGCGTCGCCGCGGTAGTTGGCGGCGAGCTCGGCATCGTCGAGCTGGCGCCACTCGACGCCGAGCGTGAGCGCGCCGGCGGGCACCCAGGTCGTGTCCTTCGGATCCGGCGGGATCGGCGGCACGGTGTAGACGGTTCCCGTCATGGCTTCTCCTCCTGCGTGGGGTGGAGTCGTCGGAACACACGGCGCGCGGCGCCGGAGAGAAGGGCGGCGCGCGCGGCGTCATCGAGCGCCAGCTCGCCGAGGCGCGCGAGCGCATGGCGATGGCCGACGACGGGGAAGCTCGTGCCGAACAGCACCTTCCCGCGGCCTGCGCCCGCAAGGAAGCGCACGAGCTCCGCGGACCAGTGGTGCGGCGGGAACGCGGCCGTGCCGAGGAACACGTTCGCGTGCTTGCCTGCCATCGCGAGCGCCTCGGTCACCCAGGGCCAGCCGGTGTGCGAGAGCACGAACGAGAGCTCCGAGAACCAGAGCGCGGGCCGGTCGATCGCGAAGGGCCGGCCGCACTCGCTCGGCAGGCGCCCGCCCGCAGCGCCGGCCTGCATCACGAAGGGCACGCCGTGCTCGGCCGCCAGCGCGTAGAAGGGATAGAGGTCGCGGTGGTCGAACCCGCGGTCGAAGCTGTGCGTGTGCAGATGCAGGCCGACGCACCACGGCTCCGCGAGCGCCTCGGCGGCGCGCCGCAGCGCCGGCATGCCGCCCGCCGGGTCGATCGACCATTGGCCCGCGAAGCGCCCGGGCTGCGACGCGTGGAGCCGCGCCATCTCGTCGAAGCGCGTGGCGTAGCGCTCGTAGGCGAACGGGGCGGCGTGCTCCGGCACGTCGGCGCAGGGCAACAGCAGCGCCTCGAAGCCGAGCTCGTCCATGCGCGCACGCATCGCCTCGGGCGCGGCGAAGGAGTCGTCCTCGCGCCGGCGGATCTTCACGGTGAGGCCCTGCTCCGCGATTGCGGCGTCCCAGAGCGGACGCCGGTCGGGCGTGAAGCCGTTGCACCAGTAGTCGATCACTTCGCTCTCGGTGCGTAGCTGCGTTCGTCGCGGAAGCGCTTCGGCTTCGGCGCGGTGCGGAGCTCGGTCCAGACGTCGAGCGCGCCCGGCGCCGCCAGCTCGACGCGGATGCGGAGCCCGAGGCGCTCCTTGAGACGCGCGGCAGCCGCGCTCGCGAGCGCCTTGCGCTGCGTCGCCTCCGCGCCCGTCACCGCGTGCGCGACCATCTCGTCGCGGTCGCCCTCGCGCACCACGCGCACGAACCAGTCGGGGCCGAGCCGCTCGTCCTCCAGCAGGATCGCGCCCACGGCCTCGGGCCAGACGTTCACGCCGCGCAGCTTCACCATCTGGTCGGCGCGGCCGGCGAAGGGGCCGATGCGCCGGAGCCAGCTGCCGCAGGCGCAGCGCTCGCGCGGATAGAGCACGGACAGGTCCTTGATGTCGTAGCGGAGCTGCGGGCTCCCCGTCTTGTAGATCTCGCTGATGCAGAGCGAGCCCTGGATTCCGTCCGGAACACGCTCGCCCGACTCCGGATCCACCACGTGCACCACGAAGGCGTCTTCGAAGACGTGCAGGCCTGCGCGCGCCGGGCACTCGATCGCGACCCACTGCACCTCGTGGAAGCCGTAGGACTGGTAGACGGGAAGGCCGAACGTCGCCTCGAGGGCCTTGCCATCGCCGATGTTCGGAAGCGCCCGCAGGTTCCAGTCGCGCTGGGGGTCGATGCCGAGCTCGCGCGCCGTCGCGGCAAGGTGCAGCAGGTAGTCGCCGGTGGTGAGGATCGCCGTGACGCGGTAGTCGCGCGCGAGCTCCGCCTGGCGGCGGCTGCTCGTCACGTTGCCCGTGCCCGTCGTGAGCACCACGCACGATAGCCAGCGGTGGAGCGCCTCGTCGAAGGCGAAGGCGCCGTTGTGGGTGGAGTAGGCCCACGCGTTCATCACGACGTCGCCGGGCCGGACGCCCTGCAGATACAGCGCACGCGCCATCAGGATCGCGCCGACCTCGCGATCCCACTGCGTGTACAGGGTGGGGCGCGGCGCGCCGGTGGTCGCGCCCGACATGAAGATGCGCAGCGGCTCCTCGACGGCGTCTTCGAGGCGCGCGCCCTGGTAGTCGCCGAGCGGCGGGTGCGCCTCGATGCTCTTGCGCAGATCCTCGACGGTGTAGGCAGGCATGCGCCACAGGTCGTCGAGCGAGCGCAGCTGGTCGGGATGGAAGCTCGCGGCGTCCCAGCGCCGCCGGAAGAACGGCACCGCGTAGGCGCGTGCGGCACGCTCGCGCAGCCTCGCGAGCTGCATGCGCTCGATCTCGTCGGGCTCGGCGAGCCACGCCGTCCCGAAGTACTCGGGCGGCGGCGGATACGCCCGCGCGAGCGCGGCGTAGTCCACGGCGTCGAACGGCCGCCTCAGGGCCGCGCCTCTTCGAAGCGGGTCGGCAGATGGCTCTCGGGGAAGCGATAGAAGTCGATCGCGTTGTCCCAGAGGATCTTGCGCTTGCTCTCGTCCGAGAGCTTCGGCTGCGCGAGGAAGGTCTCCACCGCGTGCGGGTACTTCGAGTCCGGGTGCGGGTAGTCGGTCTCGAACAGGATGCGCCCGTCGCCGAGCTCCTCGATCACGTGGTAGACGTGCGGCTCCTCGCACTCGGTGGTGACCCAGCAGTTCTGCGAGAAGTACTCGCGCGGCGACTTCGTGCACTCGGGCGCCTCGAGCCAACCCGCGAGCTCGAGGTGCTCCTCGATGCGCCACAGCCACGACGGCAGCCAGCCGCAGCCGGCCTCCATGTACGCCACCCGCAGCCGCGGGAAGCGCTCGAACACGCCACGCACCAGCATCGAGAGCAGCGCCATCTGCGCCTCCATGGGATGCACGCAGGTGTGCCACTCGACGAAGCTCTCGTAGCGGTCGGCGCCGGCGGAAGGGCCGACGAGGCCCATGAACTCGTGCGTGGCGAAGGGCACGTCGAGGTCTTGCAAGACCTCGTAGAGCGGATCGAAGTAGCGGTCGCCGAGCGTGCGCCCGTTGAACGGATTGGGCCGAGCCCAGAAGCAGCGCGTGCCGAGCGTCTCGTAGGCGTAGACGACCTCGTCCACCGCGCGCGTCACGTCGTTGAGCGGCACCGGGCCCGCCGCGAGCACCCGGCCGCCGGAGGTCTCGCGCATCTCCTCGGCCCAGCGGTTGTACGCGCGGACCATGCCGGCCTGGAGATCCGGGTCGATACCCTCCACCCAGAGGTCGTAGCCCGGGCCGTACAGGACCATGAGGTCGACGCCCTCGGCGCGCATCGACTCGGCCACGCCCGCACCGTCGAAGCCGCGCGTCACCACGTCGCCGTACTTCGCGAGCATCGCTTCCGCGGTCCAGCGCACCGCCTCCTGCTGGCGGCCGTAGAGCGTCTTGTGGCTCTGCGTGTAGCGGCCGTCGACCAGCGCGGGCCGGAAGCGGTCCATGCCCGGGATGGGCTGGCGCCAGGTCACGCGGTCCTTGTAGCGGGGCTCGAGGAAGCGCTCCCAGAGATTCCTCGGCTCGACCACGTGCGCGTCCGCATCGAAGATTCGAAAGCCGTCCCTCATGTGCGCGTGTCCTCGAGCCAATCGGGCAGCTCGATCGGCGGGTTCGGCAGCTTCTTCGCATGCTTCTCTGCGAGCAGCTTCTCGAAGCCCGGCGGGTCGGCCGGCCACGAGCGCGGGTCGCCCATCATCACCTCGAACAGCTCGCAGCCCTCGGGCCCGGCGACGAACGGCCCGAAGGCCGCGCCGTGCGGCAGCGTGATGTGCATGCCGGCGGTGCACTTCACGTCTCCGCAGGTCATCTCGCCGCGCAGCACGAACACCACGTGGTCGCTGTTGTGGCCGTGCTTGTGGATCATCACGCCCGGGTCCCACTTCGCGTACAGGGACAGGAAGGCCGGCGTGAAGTCGAGCCACTTCTCCCAGACCGAGGCGCGCCGCTCGCCCACCTGGATGGCGCGCACCTCGTGCCACTTCTCGTCGTCGGCGTGACGGAATCGGGCTTCCAATTTCGTTTCGCTCACATGAACGCTCCCGTGTGCGAGTCCTTCGGAAATTCGTCCTTCGACAGCGGCACCTCGACCTCGGCCGGCTTCGGGCCGTGCCGGTCCGCCCAGGGCTGGAGCTTGCCGAGGTCGAAGGCGTAGAGCCGCGCCGCGTTCTCGCCGAGGATCGCGCGCGTCTCGGGCTCGGGCTTGTCGTGGAAGCTGTGACGGATGGCCTTCCGCGAGTTCGGGAAGGTGCCCTCGTAGTGCGGGTAGTCGCTGCCCCAGAGGATGTGCTCGATGCCGATCTCGTGACGCCCGGCCAGCTCGCGCGGCGACGGCGAGCTCGCACCGTAGTGGCAGTTGCGTTTCGCGTAGAAGCTCGGCGGCTCGGGCGGCATCACCCCGGAGGCGAACTCGAACTCGCCCACCGCACCCGTCTTCACCCGCGTCCAGATGCGGTCGAGGTTCGCGAGCATGCCGGGCACCCAGGCGCAGCCCGACTCCGTCGTGATGTAACGGAGCTTCGGGTAGCGCTCGAACACGCCCGACATCAAGAGGTGGGGATAGCTGCGCGTCGAGTAGAAGCCCGTCTCGAGCAGGCGGATCGGCAGCGAGATCGGGTAGCGGCCGTAGTCGGGCGAACCCGTGCCGCCGTGCTGGTTCAACACGACGCCGAGGTCCTGGCACACGGCGTAGAAACGCTCCATCTCCGGCGCATAGAGCTGCGGGATGTGGATGCAGTCGGGCGGCACGTGCGGCAGCAGCACGCCGCCGCGCAGCCCGTGCTTCGCGATCCATTTCACGTCCTCGATCGCCTCGTCGACGTCGTTGAGATAGACGAGCCCGATGCCGGCGCGGCGCTCGGGCGCCTCGGCGCAGAAGTCCACGAGCCAGCGATTGTGCGCGCGGATCCCCTCGAGCCAGAGCGGGTAGTCGTTCACGGACGGGTTGCCGCAGATCAGCACGCTGCTCCGGAAGAACGGCGGCACCGTGTTCGGGAAGATGATCTCGCCGGCGATGCCCTCGGCCTCCATGTCGCGCATGCGCTCTGCGTCGTCCCAGTTCTTGTGCTTCTTGCTGCCGATGTGCTTCTGCTGAGGGTTCCGGTAGCTGCCGCGCCACTCGTCGAAGAGCTGCTGATGCTTCGCGTCGAGGTAGTCGCGATACGTCTCGACGCTGGCGCCGGCGTGCGAGTCGGCGGTGATCACGACGTAGGGTCGTTCGTCGACGGCGGTCATCGTTCCTCCAGGAAAGGCTTGTCGCCCGCGAGCGTCACGCGGTGCATGACGCGTCGCTGATGGTAGTCGGGAACTGCGAAGTGCTGGGTGCACCGATTGTCCCAGAAGGCGACCGAGTGTACTTCCCAGCGAAAGCGGCACTGGAACTCGGGCGAGAGCACGTGGTCGATCAGGAAGGGCAGCAACGCGTCGTTCTCGCGTTCGCTGAGACCGAGGAGGCGCGTGGTCGAGTTGGCGTTCACGAACAGCGCCTTGCGGCGCGTCACCGGATGCGTGCGCACCACGGGGTGCTCCATCGGCGGCCATCGCTTTTGGATCTCCACGAGATCGGCCGTCACGTGTCCTGCGGCGATGCCCTTCGCGAGCGGCTTGGTGACGTCGTGTACCGCGCGCAGCCCGTCGATCAGGCGCCGCACCGGCGCCGAGAGCGCGTCGTAGGCCGCGTACATGCTCGCGAAGCAGGTGTCACCGCCGAGCCGGGGCAACAGGGCGGCGCGCAGGATCGAGCCCATCGGTGGCTCGCTCATGAAGGTGTTGTCGCTGTGCCACGCGTCGGCGCCCTCCCCCTTCGGGCTCACCTGGTCGAGCACGACCAGCTCGGGGTTCGTGCCGTACTTCGGGGCGAAGGGCGGGATGCTGATCTCTCCGAACTGCCTCGCGAAGGCGATCTGCTCGGCCGGCTCGAGCGGCTGACCCCGAAAGAAGATCACGAGGTGATCGAGCAGCGCCCGCTCGATCGCCCCACGGGTCTCGCGGTCGAGCGACTCGCGCAGATTCACGCCGCGGATCTCCGCGCCGATCGTCGGCGTGAGGGGATGGATCTCGAGCCCGCTCATCCGCGCTCCGGCGTGAACCGCACGGGCATCGATTTCACGCCGTTGATGAAGTGCGAGTGGAGGTAGCGGACCGGACCGTTCGGCCGGATGTCGGGCAGCCGCTCGAGCAGCTTCTCGAACATCACGCGAATCTCGAGCCTGGCCAGGTGCGAGCCGAGGCAGAAGTGCTCTCCCACGCCGAAGGCGAGATGGTCGTTCGGGTCGCGCGTGATGTCGAAGACGTCGGGACGCTCGAAGACCCCCTCGTCGCGGTTGGCCGACGGGTACCAGACCGTCACCTTGTCGCCGGCGGCGATCGGCACCCCGCCGATCTCCGTGGCCTGCGTCGCGGTGCGACGGAAGTACATCACCGGTGGGCTGAAGCGCAGCATCTCCTCGATCGCGGTCGGCAGCAGGGCGGGCTCGGCGAGCAGGCGCTCGCGCGCCTCGGGATGCTCGATCAGCAGGCGCATGCCGTGGCTGATCAGGTTGCGCGTGGTCTCGTTGCCCGCCACCGCGAGCAGCAGGAAGAAGGCGGAGAACTCCGGGCGGCTGAGCCGCTCGCCCTCCACCTCCGCCTCGAGCAGCAGGGTGGGGATGTCGTCCCTGGGCTCCGCCAGGCGCTGCTCGGCCAGCCGGTCGGCGTAGCCGTACATCTCGATCGCGGCCGTCAGATTGGCGGCGTCCTTCATGAACTCCGGATCCTCGAAGCCGATCAGCCGGTTGCTCCAGTCGAAGATCTTGTGGCGATCCTCCCCGGGCACGCCCAGGAACTCCGCGATCACGCGCAGGGGCAGCTCCGCCGCGACGTCCGTCACGAAGTCGCACTCGCCCTTCAGCGCCACGTTGTCGATCACGGCGTCGACGATGCCCTCGATGTGCGACGCGAGCGCGTCGATGCGCCGGGGCGTGAAGCCGCCGCTCACCAGCCGGCGGTACCGCCCGTGGTCGGGGGGATCCATCATCAGCATCATCCGGCCGCCCTGCCCCTGCTGCATGTTGCGGACGTTGGTGCCGAGCTCCGAGCAGAACAGACGCGGGTTCTTCGAGACGTGCTTCACGTCCTCGTAGCGCGAGACGATCCAGAAGCCGCGGTTCCCGTCGCGGTCGCGCGCCTGCCAGTGCACCGGCGAGCGGCGGCGCAGCGTGCGGAACACCTCGTGCGGAAAGCCGGCCGCGAAGGTGGCCGGATCGGAGACATCGGGGATGTCGAGGCTCATCGTCCCTCCCGTACGGCGAGCCCGTAGAGCTTCGCCGCGTTCTGTGAGAACAGCCCGCGCTTCGTCGGCTCGTCGAGGTCGCTGCGATCCTCCAGGATCTTCACCGAGTCGGGGAACGCGCTGTCCCAGTGGCAGTAGTCCGAGGCGTAGCAGACGGCGTCCGGGCTCACGTGCTGGAACACGTACGGGACCATCTTCTCCTCCGGCTCGGTGGTCACGTAGCAGCGGCCGAGGAAGTAGGACGACGGCGGGCGGTCGATCGCCGGCGCCTGCTCGGGCAGGTGCTCGAAGTGCTCGTCGAGGCGCTCGAGCCAGAACGGCAGCCAGCCGACGCCCGCCTCCATGAAGCCGACGCGCAGCTTCGGGAACCGGGCCAGGATGCCGCCGACGGTGAAGCTGTAGAGCGCGTGCATGGCGCCGACCGGGTGCGTGATGGCGTGGATTCCGAGCCGGCTCGCGAAGCGCTCGATCACGAAGGGCGTCTGGCCGGGCGCCTGGCCGCCGCCGTGCGTGCACACCGCCACCCCGAGCCGCTCCGCGGTCTGCCAGACCACGTCGAAGCTCGGGTGGTCGAGGTTTTTGTCGCGGATGTGCGTGGCGGTCACGAGCCCCACCATGCCGTGCTCCGTCACGCAGCGTTCGAGCTCCTCGGCCGCGAGCTTGGGCTCGATCATGGGCAGCTTCGCCACCAGCCGGAAGCGCTCCGGCGCGTAGCTCGCGAACTCGGCGCGCGCGTCGTTGAGCGTGCGGCAGAGCGCCGCCGCGAACTCGACGTCGCCGAGCGCCCACTCCTCGCCGGAGCCCGGCGGATAGAGCACCGCCACGTCGATGCCTTCGAGATCCATGTCGGCAATCCGCGCCGCGGGGTCGTGCATGCCGGGCTGGAGCGGGGCGCCCAGCTCCCAATGCTCCTCTGCCGGCGGCGCGACGCCTCCCGGAGTGACGACGCGCAGGCCGCCCGCCTTCATGTCGCCGTAGGTGCTGCGCATCGACTCGACGTAGAACTGCATCGCCGACTCGAACGGCTTCGGGATGCGCCGCCGCCAACCGAGCGGCTCGCCCCCGTGCCCGTCGGCATCGATCACGAAATGCCCATACCGCCCCATGCCTCAACCTCCTCGCTGATCGCGGCCGGTGAACAGCGCGATGATCTCGTCCACCGCGGCGTCGGCACGGCTCCGGAGCACGCTGCTCTTCGTGCCGCCGATCGGGTGCGGCACCACCGCGATCCGTGCGCCAGCCAGGCCCTGCGCGAGGGCCTCCTCGCGCGCCAGCCCGACGAAGCTCTCGGTCGTCACCACCACGGTCGGGATCCCTACCTCTTCGAGCCATGCCGTGTCGTGGAGACTCCACGACGTGCACGAGCCTCAATCGGCCGTACCTGTGAGCGCCAGCTCGGCCTCCGCGGCGAGCGCACGCAGCAGGTCCACCTCGCAGGGCGTCGCCGCCGTGCGCTTCTTCCGCACGCCTGCGAAGACGACGCCCGTGCGCGCCGCGAGCTGCGCCGCCGCGCGGGAGAGCAGCAGCTCCGCGCCGGGCTTGCCGTTGTCGAGCACCACGAGCTTGCGCCCGGCCAGCGCCGCAGGCGCCTTCGCGCGCGCGACCGTGGGCCTGCCAACGGCGCCTTCGGGCGAGAGGATGCGCATGCGTTTCTCCTTCACGGCTCGAGCGGGAGCGTGACGCTCTTCGTCATGCCCCAGCTCGGGATCACGCACGAGTGCTTGCCCGGCCCGCCGGCCACCAGCACGCGCACGTTGTCGGGGTGATCGGTGACCGGCATCGCGTCGCCGTCGGCGAGGGCGTGGAGCCACGGCCGCCACTGCGTCACGCGGAAGGCGCGGCGCAGTACACCCGTCGGCAACCGCGCCTTCTCGAACAGGTAGCTCTGCACGTCGCGGCGGCTCCAGCCGGCACCCGCGATCGTGGCCGCATGCTCGGGCCCGAGCACGACGAAGAACTCCGCCGACGACACCGGCGCGTTGTTCGAGCCGAGCGTGGCCATCACGCTCGCGAGCTTGTCGAGAACCCCAGCCGGGGCCTCGCTCTCCATGTCGTGGGCATTGTGCGGCGCCTCGCCGCAGGCGATCGTGACGGCGCTCGGCGCCGCCACACCGACGCTGCGCGGGTAGCTCTCCCACGGCGACGCCGCCTCGTTCTCCGCGATGCAGTAGCCGTACTTCGCAGGGCCACCCTGGGTGGAGGCGTCGCCCGCGCCGGGCCGGGCGCCCGCCACGTGGAGCAGCACCAGCCGGAGCGCGCGGCCGAGCGTGGCGTTCGCGCGGTTACCCGGCCCGAAGGTGCCGAGGCCCGGGTTCATGCCGAGCGCAGCGACGGCCGCGCCGTGCACGATCAACAGCGGCGCCACCGGATGCGTCGTGGCGTTCACGCCGCGCAGGTTCAGCTCGGGACGCGCGAGGGCGCGCACCGCCGTCACCAGCACGGGCAGCACGCCGGGCGGGCAACCCGCGAGCACCGCGTTTACCGCGAGCGTACGGCGCGTGGCCTCACCGAAGCGCGGCGGCAGCGTCGCGATCACCTCGTCCTCGCGGCTCGCGGGGCTGCCCGCGAGCATCGCATCGACACGCTCCGGTGTCGGCGGCACGAGCGGGAGCCCGTCCCCCCAGCCGCGCTTCTCGAACAGCTCCTGGAGCTCTTCGAAGGAGCCGGTCGCCAGCTCGAGCTCTTCCGGGGTCATGCCGCAGCTCCTGCGCCCACGGGTCGCAGCACCTGACCGGGCAGCGCGCCCGTGAGCTTGCCGTCCTCGACGATCGGCACGCCGTTCACGAGCGTGGCCACGAAGCCCTGCGGGCGCGCGACGAAGCGCCCCTCGCCGCCCGGCAGGTCGTGCACGATGCGCTTCGTGCCAGGGCCGACGCGCGCGGGATCGAAGAGCATCACGTCCGCCGCGTAACCGGGGAGCAGCGCCCCGCGCGCGGCGAAGCCGGCCAGCGCCGCCGGCACCTGCGTGAGCTGGCGGACGCCCTCCTCGAGCGTGAACGCGCCGCGCTCCTGCACCCAGAAGCGAAGGAAGAAGCTCGACCAATCGGCGCCGTCGTCGCGGTCGAGGTGTGCGCCGCCGTCGGATACGCCCATCAGCATGGAAGGGTGATGGAGGCTCTCGCGCACCGAGCTCTCCCACTTTGCCGTGCGGTTCTCCCAGCGGAACTTGGTGCCGAGGCGCGTTTCGAGCGCGAGGTCGAGCATGGCGTCGGCAGGCGCCTTGCCGAGCTCGGCCGCGATCTCCGCGATCGAGCGGCGGAGATACTTCTCGTGGCGCGGATCGCTCACCTCGTCCACGAACGTCACGTCCCAGTGCGGGGGCGGCAGGGTCGAGCCGGCGTCGGGGTCGCGGTTCGGGTGCTCGACCGCGTCGCGCATGCGCGCACGCACCGCGGGGTCGCGCAGCTGCGCGAGCTTCGCCTCCGGGGACAGCGCCATCAGCGCGTGCCACGTCTCGACTCCGGCGTAGAGCGGCGTCCCCTTCGCGAGGTCGATCGGGCGATCGAAGGGGTGGTTGCGCAGCAGCGAGAAGATCGCGGCGCCGCGCTCGGCGGCCTCGGCCAGGAACGCCTGCGCGCGATCCCAGCCGGCGCCGGGCGTGTCGGTCTTGTCGCGGCCACCGAGGCCCTGGATCACGATCGGCGCGCGACTCGAGAGCGCGAGCTCGATCAGCAGCTGCTCGTCGGCGGCGTCGAGCCCGCCGATCACGCTCTTCGGCAGGTACGCGACGCTGCCCGCGCCCGCGAGCCCGGCCTGGAGCACGAGCGCGCGCAGCTCGCCTTGCGACGCGAAGCGGCTCGCGATCGGCCGGCCGTCGCCGTCGAGCTGCGTCGGCGCGTGGGAGGACGAGAAGCCCGCGGCGCCGGCCGCGATCGCTTCGCGCACGAGGCGGCGCATCGCGGCGACCTCTTCGTCCGTTGCCTCTCGCTCGCTCGCGGCCGCGCCCATCACGTACCGGCGCAGGCTCGAGTGGCCGACGTAGCAGGCCAGGTTCACGCCGAGCCGGCTCGCGCGCGCGGCCAGGTAGTCGGGGAAGCTCTCGAAGTCCCAGCTCACGCCGTCGAGCGCGACCGGCGCCATGCCTTCCACCGCCGCGAACATGGCCTGGATGTAGGGCCGGTCGGCGGCGCGCGTGGGCGCGATCGAGAAGCCGCAGTTGCCCGCGAGGACGCTCGTCACCCCGTGGTAGCAGGAGGAGATCGCCCACGGGTCGAAGGTGAGCTGGGGATCGTAGTGCGTGTGCAGATCGATGATGCCGGGCGCCACGATCAGGCCGCCGGCGTCGATCACGCGCGCCGCGCCCGAAGCGGACACGTGGCCGACCGCGGCGATGCGGCCGCGCTCGATCGCCACGTCCGCGCGACGCCGCGCGAGGCCCGTCCCGTCGACGACGATGCCGCCGCGGATCACGAGGTCATGGGCCATCGGGCGAGTTCTCCTAGGCCGAGAGATAGCCCTCGAAGCAGTCGAGCAGCGCGCGCAGGGCGCGGTCGCTCTCGCGCAGCCTCGCCGGGGAGAGCGGCGCGAGCAGGTCCTGCGATGCGGACAGGAAGGCGTGGAAGACACGGTCCTGCAGCTCGAGACCGGCCTTCGTGAGCGAGACCCGCGAGCCGCGGCCGTCGGCGGGATCGGGCGCCCGCTTCACGAGCGCCCCGTCTTCGAGACGCTTCAGGATCTTGGTCATGCCGCCGGACGAGCGCTGGAGTCGGCCGTAGAGCTGGCTCGGCGTGAGCGCATAGGGCGCGCCTGCGCGCCGCAGCATGGCGAGCACACCGTAGTCGCCCGCGGTCAGCTCGAACGGCGCAAGCACCTCGAGCTGCAGCTGCTCGATCAGCAGCGCCAGCCGCGCGAGGCGCACCAGCGGCGGAAGCGGCGCGGTGTCCACGCCCTTGTACTCGCGCCGCCAGGCCACTCCCAGCTCGTCGATCCAGTCCGTCGCGCCGGCCATGATTTCCCTTGCCCTCGAGGCTTGGTTCGTGCCAGCCTATTCCGGAGAAAGCTTTCTGGCAAGCTATTTTCGGGAGGCCCGTTGAGCGAGCCCGCGCCGCGGCCCTACGCCCACTACGTGCTGGGCGTGCTGGTGCTCGTGAACCTGTTCAACTTCGTCGATCGCCAGATCGTCTCGGTGCTGCTGACGCAGATCCAGGCGGACTTCGGCGCGTCGGACGAGGCGATGGGCGTGCTCACCGGCCTCGCCTTCATGCTGGTGCACGCGACCCTCGGACTGCCGATCGCGCGCTGGGCCGACCGCGGCACGCGCAAGACCATCCTCGCGCTCGGCGTGACCGTGTGGAGCACGATGACGGCGCTCTCGGGCGCGGCGCGGAGCTTCCCGGTGTTGCTGGGGCTGCGCATGGGCGTCGGCATCGGCGAGGCCGCCGGCACGCCGCCCGCGCACTCGATCATCTCCGACTACTTCCCGCCCGAGCGGCGCGGCACCGCGCTGGCCTGGTACGCGATGGGCCTGCACGCGGGCGTGGCGTTCGGCTTCCTCGCCGCGGGTTGGCTCGGCCACTACTACGGCTGGCGCGCCACCTTCGTGATCGTGGGAGTGCCGGGACTCGCGCTCGGGCTGCTGCTCGCGCTCACCGTGAAGGAGCCGGCGCGCGCTACGACGGTGGTGTCGCACCCGCTCGGCGAGGTGCTGCGCTTCATGCTCGGGAGCCGCGCCTACGTCTTCCTGCTGTTCGCGGGCTCGTTCCACGCCATGGCGGGCTACTCGATGGCCCACTGGGCCCCCACCTTCCTGATCCGCGTGCACGGCTTCTCGCTCGCCGAGGTGGGCAGCTGGCTCGGCGGACTCGCACTCGTGGCCGGCGGCGCGGGAGCCCTGCTCGGTGGCCGCCTCGCCGACCGGCTCGGCGTTCGCGACGGCCGCTGGTATGCGTGGGTGGCGGCGATCGCCGCGTTCGTCGCCCTGCCGTCGGGCGTGGGCTTCCTGTTGATCGGCTCGCCGCTGCTCGCGCTCGCCTGCTACGCGCCGCAGATCCTCGCCACGGGGCTCTACAACGGCCCGCTCTACGCGATGAACCAGATGCTCGCGAAGCCGCGCATGCGCGCGATGGCGGTGGCGATCCATCTGTTCGTCGTGAGCATCCTCGACGGCGGCGTCGGGCCCTGGCTGGTGGGGCGCTGGAGCGACACGCTCCGGGCGAGCGAAGGGGAGGAAGGCGTGCGCTTCGCACTGCTCGGCGCGTTCGCCATCGGCACGGCCGGCGCCGGGCTGTTCTATCTACTCGCGTCACGCACGCTCGTACGGGACACGGAGGCAGCCAAGGCGTGAGCCGTACCGAGCCGATCGTGATCTGCCTCGGCGTGCCGGCGTATCAGACGGCCGCCTACGTCGAGCGCCTCGCGAAGCTCGATCCGCGCATCGAGGTGGTGGGGCTCGCGGTGGACGCCGGCGCCGACTGGGCGGGGGTCGCGCCCGGCGAGCCTCACGACGAGCCGCCGCCCTGGGCGAAGGGGGCCGCCGGCCAGCGGCGCGCGGCCCTCGAGCGCGCACACGTGCTGTTCGCGCTGCACGTCTCGAAGGAGCTGATGAGCCTCGCGCCTCGGCTGCGCTGGATCCAGGGCATGGGCGCCGGCGTCGAGCAGTTCGCGAAGGCCGGCGTCACGCGTGCGCGCGTCGTGGTCACGAACGCCTCGGGCGTCTCGGCCGGCTCGATGGCCGAGTGGGTGATCGGCCGGCTGCTCCAGATCTGGAAACGCTTCCGCGAGGCCGACCAGCACCAGCGCGCACACGCCTACGTGCGCACCTACGGCCGCACCTTCGCCGGCTCGACGCTCGGCATCGTGGGCATGGGGAGCATCGGCGCGGCCGTCGCGGTGCGGGCGCGCGCACTCGGCCTCACCGTGCTCGGGCTCCGGCGCAGCGCCGCCGCGGGAGCCGACCCGGCGCCGGCGCACGAGCTCTTCGGTCCGGAGCGCCTCCACGAGATGCTCGCGCGCTGCGACGCCGTGGTGGTGGCCGCGCCCGAGACGGCGGAGACGCGTCACCTGATCGACGCGGCCGCGCTCGCGGCACTGCGTCCGGGCGCTGTGATCGTGAACGTGGCGCGCGGCGCGCTGGTGGACGAGACCGCGCTCGCACGCGCGCTCGAGAGCGGCCGTCTCGCCGCCGCGGCGCTCGACGTATTCGAGCAGGAGCCGCTCCCCCCCGAGAGCCCGCTCTGGGAGCTGCCGAACCTCTACCTCTCGGCGCACTCTTCCGTCTCGGTGGATCGCTACCTCGACGACGTCTTCGATCTGTTCGCCGACAACGTCGGGCGCTTCGTCCGCGGCGAGCCGCTCCGCAACCGCGTCGACATGGCGGCGCTCGGCTTCTCATGAAGACGCGCGAGGAGCTGATCGCCATCGCGATCGCGCATGCGCAGTCCGAGAGCGGGAACGACATCGCGCTGACCCTGTCGACGCTGGAGCCCGACCCCGTGTACGAGCTCCAGCCCGTCGGCCGCGTGCTGCGCGGCATGCCTGCGGCGCGCGCCTACTACGAGCACTTCTTCGCGCGCTTCCGCCCGCTGGTGGCGGGTTTCCAGCTGCGCGGCGAGTGGGTGAACGACGAGGGCGTGGGCCAGGAGTATCTCGTCACGTTGCGTGCGCCCGAGGGCGGCGTCGAACGCCACCATGTGATCGGCATCCTCACCTTCGGCGAGAACGCGCTCTCGGGCGAGCGCGTGTACGCGAGCGAGCGGCTGCTGCGTCTCATGTTCGGGCCGGCCTATGACCTGACCGAGCCACTCTGATGGATGCCGACCGCCTCGCGACGCGTCTGAGCCCGCTCGTGGCGCGGATCCTGCGCTCGCCGCTCCACGGCGTGCTGAGCGGCGGCCTGCTGCTGCTCACGTACTCGGGCCGCCGGAGCGGCCGGCGCATCACGCTGCCGGTCGGCTACCAGCGCAAGGGCGAGACGGTCACCGTGCTCGCCTCGCGAGCGCGGCGGAAGCAGTGGTGGCGCAACTTCGCCGAGCCGCAGCGGGTGGAGCTGCGCCTGCACGGCCGCGAGCGCACGGGCGAGGCGCGCCTCGTGCCGGGCGAGAGCGAGGAGTTCCGCGCGGCCGTCGAGGCCACCTTCCAGCGCCTGCCGCGGCTCGGCGGCCAGTTCGGCATCCGCTTCGACCGGCGCCAGGGCCTGACCTCAGAGCAGCGCCGCACGGTCGCCGCCGAGGCTGCGCTCGTGAAGATCGCGCTCGACCCCCGCTAGCTAGTAGGGGTCAGTTTGAATCTGGCGGCGAGTCGAACAAGGCCAGCTCGGCAGCATCGGGCGCCTGGAACACGCGTAGCCACCCGTCGAAGTCCGCGCGGCGGATCGGATAGCTGTCCCAGGGTGGCTCCGAGTTCCGGGCCTCGATGCGCCGCCAGAGTTCGTCGGTAGGCACGTCGAGGTAGTGCAGTTCGACGCCGATACCAAGGCCACGCGCCACGGATCGCATCTCGTCACGTTCGATCCGCGCCCAGAGCCCAAAATCGAGTACGACGCTCAGGCCGAGGTGCAGGATTTCTTGGGCGAGGCGCCAGAGTTCGTGCTCGACCTTCTCCCGAGTCTGCTCGTCCCAGGGAGTGGAGCCGAGGGCCCAGAGCCATTCATCCTTCGTGAGGCGCACGGCGCTCCGGTCCGCGGCGAGCTGAGTTGCGAGTGTGGTCTTACCCGCGCCGGGCAACCCGCAGGTGAGTATCAGTCGGGCCTCGCTCACGGTGTCTTAGTCCAGCAGCTCGCAGAGCTGCGTGATCGACCAGGGGTGCGACTCGATGCCCGCGGCCATCGCCGGAGTGACCTGGCCCGCCGTGATCTACGAGTGGGTCAAGGACGAGGACGCTGAAGTTCCGCCATCAAACTGACCCACTACCGAAAGCTGTCAGCAGCCCCCTGCCCGAGCGGTCCCTACTGACACGATGCTGTCACGTCGCTCGCGTACTCTGCGTCTCCCCCCGTACCCCCAAGTCCTCCCCAACCCGTCGATTCATCGACATTTTCCGTGAGGAGACCCGGATGTCCTGTCCGATTGTGTGGTTCGAGGCTTTGGGGCAGCATGCTGACAAGCTGGAAGGCTTCTACGGGGAGGTCCTGGGCTGGAGCTTCGAGAGCCGACCCTGCCCGCCGTCGCTGGCGCGCCCGCTGCGCGTGCGCCGGCCCGCGCGTCCCGGGGCCACCCCGCCCTGGTGGGTGACCTTCTACACCCGCGTGCCGGATCTCGACGCCGCCATCGCGAAGGCGCGCGCGCTCGGCAGCCGGCTGCTCGTCGCACCGACCCGGCACGGCGACCGCGTGTTCGCGGTGGTGTCGGACCCGGAGGGTCATCCCGTCGGGTTGGTGAGCTGACCGGAGGCCCGCGTGCGTCGAGCTGATCGCCTGTTCCGGCTCGTGCAGCTCCTGCGTGCGCGGCGCTTCGCCACGGGCGAGCAGATCGCGGACGAGCTCGGCGTGTCGAAGCGCACGGTCTATCGCGACGTCGCGGACCTCCAGGGCTCGGGCGTGCCCATCCGCGGCGAGGCCGGCGTCGGCTATCGGCTCGAGCGCGGCTACGAGCTCGCCCCGCTCATCTTCACGAGCGACGAGCTCGAGAGCCTGGTGCTCGGCGCTCGCATCGTGGCCGCGTGGGGCGACGCCGACCTCGCGGCAGCGGTGGGCAGCGCGATGACGAAGGTGGAGGCCGTGCTGCCGGACACGCTGCGGCGCGTGGTGCTCGAGACGCCGTTCTTCTCGCCCGCGATGCCGAACGCGAGCGCGATGGCCGGCGAGCTGGCGCTGCTGCGTCGCGCCATCGGCGACCGGCGTCTCGTGCACTTCCGCTACGCGCGCGAGGACGGCGCCGAGAGCGAGCGCGCCGCGCGCCCGCTCGGCCTCTACTTCTGGGGCCGCAAGTGGACGCTGGCCGCCTGGTGCGAGCTGCGCTCCGACTACCGGAGCTTCCGGCCGGACCGGATGCGCGACGTGCAGCTCCTCGACACGCGCTTCGACCCGGCCGACGGGATCTCGCTCGCGGGCTTCCTCGCGAAGCGCGATCCCGCCGACTCGGAGAAGTGGGAGTGGCCGCACAGGGAGGCGCCCTCCGCCGACCCGCCGCGGAGCGCTTGAAGCGTCGTGCCGGTGCGTGCTAGAAGGGCGCCCGGAGCGTTGCGCGTTTGGTCAGAGCCCGGTTCGTGCGGTTCCTCTCCCTGGCGGTCGTCGTTTCGCAGCTGAACGCGTGCGCGACGATCGTGCACGGTCGCTCGCAGGAGCTCGAGATCCTCTCGAAGCCCGAGGGCGCTCGGGTCACGATCGAGCCCGCCGGGGTCGAGCTCACCACGCCGGGCGTCGTGAAGCTGGAACGGAAGCACGATCAGCTCGTCACCTACGAGCTCGACGGATACGAACCCCGCGCGCGGCAGGTGACCGCCCAGATCTCCGGGTGGTTCTTCGTCAACTTGATCCTCGGCGGCCTGATCGGCATGGCCGTGGACTTCGGAACGGGCGGCGCCTACTACCTCGAGCCCGATCCGGTGACGGTCGAGCTGAAGCCCATCATTCAGCCTGGAGGGACTCCGTGACTTTCCGCATCCGAACAGGGGCTCACCGCCCGCTCGCGCTCCTCTGCTGCCTCACCCTGCTGCTCGCGGCGCCCGGCTGCTACTGGCGCTGGAGCAACGCCGCGGGGGATCCCTTCCCCGTCCCCCAGCAGGTCGAGACGATCCCGCTCACCGCGGGCGTCACGTTGAGCGGCCTCTCGAACGCGCCGGACGCGTCGTCGATCGCGCCGGCCGCGGTGAGCGAGCGGTTCGTGGAACGCATGGTGGAGGAAAAGATCTTCCAGAACGTCGTCTATCCGCTCACGCCGCTCGCGCAGGTGCGCGTGGACGTGCTGTTCGACGTCACGGTGCGCATCGAGGAGCACCAGCACTGGGCCGAGAACCTGATCAAGGCCGTGCTCGTCGGCTTCTCGTTCTTCCTCCTCGGACCCGTGCTGCCCTCTCACTTCACGGTGGTCGTGGACCTCTCCGCCAAGGCAGGCGCCGTGCAGGGGGCCGAGATCGGCACCTACCGCTACCGCAGCGAGTACGACTATCACTACACGACGATGACGCCGAGCGGCTCGAAGATGGAGGAGTGGCTCACGACCGCGCAGAAGCATGCCGTCGAGGACGTGCTCCTGCAGATCAAGCGCGACCGCCACCGCTTCCTCGAGGCCGTCCCGCCGCCGCAGAGCCCGTCCCCCTAGCGCGGCTCCGACAGCTTGTAGTTGGCTTGCGCCACCTCGGCGCCCTTCCGGCCGGACCGGATGCGCGACGTGCAGCTCGTCGATACACGCTTCGACCCGGCCGACGGAATCTCGCTCGCGGGCTTCCCTCGCGAAGGGCGACCCGGCCGATTCGGAGCGCTGGGATCGGCCGCAGCGCGAGGCAGGGGCACCCGACGCGGCCCCACGGGAGCGGCCAGCCTGATAGGATGATCGGGCCTCATGCGCTCCCTGTCCCGAGCCCTCGCCGCCCTCACCGCTGCCCTGGCCCTCGGCGCTCCCGCGCAGGCGGTCGAGTTCCGCTCGATCGCGCTCTCGGTCAGCGACCTGATCTTCGATCCGGCAGGGGGGCGCCTGCTTGCCTCCGTGCCGAGCCTCCGCCAGCCGTTCGGCGAAGCGCTGCCGCGGCCGATCGCGAACAGCATCCTCCCGATCGACCCGCGCGACGGCACGCTCGGCGCGCCGGTGTTCGTCGGCAGCGAGCCGAACCGGCTCGCACGCTCCGACGACGGCAGCGCGCTCTACGTCGGGCTCGATGGCGCGTTCGCGGTGCGCCGGCTCTCGCTGCCGGGGCTCGTGCCGGGGCTCCAGTTCCCGCTCGGCCACTCGACCGGGCCGCACCGCGTCGAGGACATGGTCATCCAGCCCGGGCAACCGGACGTCGTGGCGGTCGCGGAGCGCATCGTGAGCGGCTCCCCGCAGAGCCGCGGCGTCACGATCTACGACGACGGCGTCGCGCGGCCGCTCCGTGCGATCGCGCACACGAACCGCATCGAGTTCGCGGGTGACGCCGACCGGCTCTACGCCTACGAGAACGAGGTCAGCTCCTTCGCGTTCCACACGATCGAGATCGACGAGCTCGGGGCCACGATCGCGGAGAGCACGGAGGGCGTGCTGGTCGGCTTCAGCCTCGATCTCGACTCCGCCGCCGGCCGGATCACCGCGAGCAACGGCATGACCGTCGATCCGACCGGGCCGGTGCTGCTCGGCACCTACGAGAGCCCCTTCTTCGGACACCGCCGCGACGTGGTCGCCGACCCGGCCGCGAACCTCGTCTACTTCCTCACGGACACGAACCTCTGGGTCTACGACCTCGCGACCTTCGTCTTCCTCGGCTTCGTTCCGCTGCCCGACGACAGCGGCTCGCCGCGCGATCTCGTGCAGTGGGGCGAGGGCGCTCTCGCGTATCACACCGATCGCGTCGTGTACTTCTTCGAGCTCGATCCGCCCGACCGGGACGGCGACGGGGTCGGGGACGGCAAGGACAACTGCCCGCTCGAGTCGAACCCGGACCAGACCGACACCGACGCGGATCACACGGGCGACGCCTGCGACCCGCGCGTCGCGATCCCCGACGGCGCGCTCGCCCAGTGCGAGCAGGAGCTGGCCGCGAGCTGGGAAGCGGTGTCCGCGTGCGGCCAGTCCTACGACCCGATCGACGACGACGTGGACGGCGAGCACGACCACAACGACCGCTGCCCCGACACGCCCGACGGCGTCCCGGTGGACGATTCCGGCTGCTCGCTCGCGCAGTTCTGCCCCACCCAGGGCGCCGGCTGCGCGAACGCGGACTGGCGGAACGACGAGCCCGGCGCGAAGCCGGGCGATTGCGTGCTGCTCGGGAAGAAGAAGACGGGCACCTGCGTGCCGGCGGCGGCGCCATGACGCGCGCGCTCCTCGCCGCCGCGCTGTTCTTCGTCGCGTCCGCTGCAGACGCGTGGGAGGTGCGCTCGCTCGAGCTCGAGGCGCGCGCGCTCGTGTTCGACGCGGCGTCCGGGCGGCTGTACGCGAGCGTGCCGAGCCGCGCGGGCGCGCTCGGCAACTCGATCGTGGCGATCGACCCGGCGAGCGGCCGGATCGTGGACGCCGCCTGGGTCGGGAGCGAGCCCTCCGCGCTCGCGGTCTCCGCCGACGGTCAGTACCTCTATGTCGGCCTGAACGGCGCCTGGTCGGTGCAGCGGCTCACGCTTCCCGCGCTGGAGCCCGACCTCGACTTCCAGTTCGAAGGCAACCCGTTCCAGGCGCCGTACCTCGCCGCGATCATGGAGGTGCAGCCGGGCCAGCCCGGCCGCGTCGCCATCCGGGTGAAGTCCGCCGGAAGCAGCTTCGACGAGCTCGTGGTCTACCAGGACGGCGTGCGCCGCCCGCTGGTGATCCCGGGAGGCACCGACCACATCGAGTTCTCGGACGACCCGGCGGTGCTCTACGCCTTCAACTCGTCGTCCACCGAGTTCGCCCTGCGCCGGATCCGCATCAATGCGGTGGGCGCGCTCGAGCTGACGGTCTTCCCGGGCATCCTCTTCCAGTTCGGCGTGACCTTCGACGCCGAGGCGGGCCTGCTCTACTTCGGCACCGGCCTCGTCGTGAACGGCGAGACCGGCGAGAACCTCGGCAGCTACCTGCCGGCGCTCGCGGGCTCGAACGGGGTGCTCGCGGACGCCGGGGTCGGGCACGTCTACTTCCTGCGCGGCGACCTCGAGGTCTACGACCTCGCGAGCCGGAGCCTCGTCGCCAGCGTGCCCGTGCCCACGGAGCTCCGCGGGGGCCGCAGTCTGGTGCGCTGGGGACCGGATCGGCTGGCCTGGGCCACGGCCGGCGCCCACGTCGTGTTCGTGGACGCGACGCCGCCCGACGCGGACGGCGACGGCGTCAGCGACGTGGTGGACAACTGTCCCGACGCCGCGAATCCGGGCCAGGCCGACGCGGATCTCGATCAGGTCGGCGACGCCTGCGATCCGAACCCCGGCGCGCCCGACACGCCGATCGCGGTGTGCGAGGAGGAGCGCGAGAGCGCCGAGGCGGAGCTGGTCGAGTGTCTCGCCGCGCTCCCGCTCCCCGACGAGGACGACGACGGCGAGCACGACGCTACCGACCGCTGCCCCGGCACCTTCTTCGGCGCGACGATCCCGGTGGACGACGCCGGCTGCTCGCAGCGCGAGTTCTGCGAGGCCCAGCCGCTCGACGCCTGCAGCAAGGCGGACTGGGGGAACGACGAGCCGAAGAACCCGCGCGACTGCGCGCGCTTCCGCGGAAGCTCGCGCACCCAGTTCTGTGCGGAGACGCCGTCGTGATGCGCGGGAGCATGCACCTCGCGCTCGTGCTCGCCGCGGCGCTCGCGTCGCCGGCCGGCGCCGGCGAGCCGTACGAGATCCGCAAGCTCGAGCTGCACGTGAACGACCTCGTGTGGCACGCCCCGTCCGGGCGCCTTCTCGCGAGCGTCGCGGACGACGCCGGTCCGCTCGCGAACAGCATCGTCGCGATCGACCCGGTGAACGGAGAGCTCGGCGACCCGGTTGCGATGGGCAGCGAGCCGGTCCGGCTCGCGCTCGCGAGCGACGGCTCGCGGCTCTACACCGGGCTCGACAGCGCGGGCGCAGTGCGGCCGCTCGCGCTACCCGGGCTCGTGCCCGGCGACGCCTGGTCGCTGCCGGAGGATCCGCAGTACGGGCGCCAGTACGCCGGCGACCTCGCCGTGCAGCCGGGCGCGCCGGACGTGGTTGCCATCGCGCTCTACCGCGCCGCCCTCAGCTTCCCGGTCTCGGGCGGCGTCACGATCTTCGACGGCGGCGTCGCGCGTGCGAACCGCGTCACGAAGTTCGTCGATCACCTGACGTTCACGGACGCGGCCACGCTCTACGGCCAGCACGGACAGAGCAGCAACCACGAGTTCTGGGAGATGGACGTCGACGCTCAGGGCGTGACCGTCGTCGACGAGACCAGCCTCGCCATCATCGGCGGGACGCCGCTCCGCTTCCTCGCCGGGCGGCTCTACACGAAGATGGGCCGCGTGCTCGAGCCGAGCCGCCCTTCCTACTACGGCACGTATCCCCTGTTCGACCAGACGGCGGACGTCGCGGCCGATGCGGGCGCCGGGCTCGTCTACTTCCTCGAAGAGAACGGCATCGGCATCTACGACCTCGCGCGCTTCGTGCGGCTCGCCGAGATCCCGATCGCGGAGCTGAGCTACGACCAGGGCAGCCTCGTGCTCTGGCAGACGGGCGGCCTCGCCTTCCGCAGCGGCAGCCGCGTCTACCTGGTGGACGCGACGCTGCCCGACGGAGACGGAGACGGGGCGGGGGACCCGCGCGACAACTGCCGCGTCGAGCCGAACGCGAGCCAGCAGGACGGCGACGGCGATCGTGTCGGCGCCGCTTGCGATCCGGACGACGCGGCGCCGGACGTGCCGCTCGCGGTCTGTGAGGACGCGGTGCAGGACAACGTCGCGCGGCTCTATGCCTGCCTGTTCTCGAACGGCTTCGAGGACAGCGACGGCGACGACGAGCACGACCCGCGCGACCACTGCCCGGACACCGCCGCGCGCGCGCCGGTGGACGACGCCGGCTGCTCTCTCGAGCAGTTCTGCGCCGTCCAGGGCGCGGCCTGCGAGGCCGCCGACTGGCGCAACGACGAGCCGAAGGGCAAGCCGCGCGACTGCGACCGCGTGGGCTCGAAGCGCACGGGCTACACGTGCCAGGCGGGGGAGGCGGGCGCATGAGACGGCGGCTGACCCTCCTGTTCGCCGTCCTGCTCCTCGCGGGCAGCGCCTCCGCCTGGGAGCTGCACACCCTCGAGCTGCCGGCCAACGACCTCGAGTTCGACCCGGTCTCGGGGCGCATCTACGCGAGTGTGCCGGGCGTCGGCCCGCTCGGAAATCACGTCGCCGAGCTCGACCCCGTGACGCACACGCTCGTGCGCTCCGTCTTCGTGGGCAGCTCGCCCAACCGGCTCGCCGTCTCGGACGACGGCAGCTCCCTCTACGTGGGGCTCGACGGCGCGCACAACATGCGGCGCATCGCGCTGCCCTCGCTCACCCCGGGCCCGCTGATCTTCTTCAGCACGACCGAGCTGTACGGCCCCTTCTCGGCCGAGGACATCGAGGTGCAGCCGGGCGACGCCGACGTGATCGCGGTGACGGTCCAGAGCGGCGTGGGCAGCCGCGGCGTGCGGATCTTCGACGGCGGCGTGCAGCGCGCCGCCATCGTCGAGGAGCGCTTGAACCAGATCGAGTTCACCGAGGACCCGGGCGAGCTCTGGGCCTACAACAACGAGACGACCGGCTTCCAGCTGCTCCGGATCGGCGTCGACGGCGACGGCGCGAGCGAGCTCCAGGAGATCGCCGGGCTCGTGAACGCCTTCCTGGTCGAGCTCGTATACGACGGCGGGACGATCTACGACTCGTTCGGCGGAGCCTGCGATCCGAACGCGCCGAAGACGCTCGGCTACTACGGGGGCGGCGGCCGCGGCATCGCGGTGGACGCGGCGAAGAACCGCGTGTACCGGCTCTTCTCCGACCGCCTCGAGGTGTACGATCGCGCACGCTTCCTGAAGCTGGGCGAGATCCCGATCCCCGGCAACGAGTTCTCCGTGTGGGGCCTGACGCGCTGGGGCGAGGAGCGCCTCGCCTTCGCGACGTCGTCCGGCAAGGTGGTGTTCGTGGACGCGCGCCTGCCCGACCAGGACACCGACGGCGTCGGCGACCCGACGGACAACTGCATCGAGGTCGCCAACGCGAGCCAGCTCGACGCGGACTTCGACGGCATCGGCGACGCCTGCGACGAGCGGAGCGCGCTTCCCGACCCGGGCCTCCGCGCCTGCCAGGAGGATCTGCTCGACCTCGGGCAGGAGCTCGCGCTCTGCGAGAGCGAGGAGTCGCTCCTCGATCTCGACCACGACGGCGAGCACGAGTCGACCGACCGCTGCCCGGACACCGCGGCTGCGACGAGCGTCGACGAGGCCGGCTGCTCGCTGGCGCAGTTCTGCGCGGCGACGCCGCCCGCGCTCTGCAAGGCGGTCGACTGGCGCAACGACGAGCCCAAGAAGCCGGCCGACTGCGCCGTCGGCGGGACCAAGCCCGACCTCTTCTGCGAGCCGCTCTAGCGCGGCTCCGACAGCTTGTAGGTCACGATGGCCTGCGCCACCTCGGCGCCCTTCCCGTCGCGCACCACGACCTCGCCGTTGCAGATCTCCTTGCCGCGCCGCCGTACGCGCGCGTCGGCGACGAGGTCGACGCCGCGTCCCGCGGAGAGGAAGGAGAGCGAGAAGCCGATCGTGGTGCCGCGCGCGCCGGAGCCGAGGCCCGACTTCGCCCAGAACGCCGCCGTGGCCGCGGTGTCCACCAGGCCCGCGATGGCGCCGCCGTGCACGGTGTCGCCGAGCGTGGTGACGTCGGTGCGGTAGGGGAGCCGCACCACCACGCGGTCCGGCTCGCACGACTCGAGCGCGAGGCCGAGCAGCCGTCCGTAGGGAGACCCGACGATCGCCTTCTCGACGATCGCGCGCGCGTTGTCATCCAGCTCGGGCATCGCTTCTCCTCACGCTCTCGACCACCCCGGCGAGCGCGTCGAGCTGGCCGGCGAGGTCCGGGGAGCGTAGGACGAGATGCGCGGCGCCGGCACGCGCGTAGCCGCGCAGCCATTCGGCCGCCTCGTCGGGCGTGCCCGCGAACATGCCCTGCACCTTTCGCATCACCGCGAAGGGCATCGGGTAGTAGCGCTCGATGTAGTCGGCGAGCCGCGCCTCCGCGACGTGCGGATCCGCGTCGAGCCAAACGGTGAGATGCGCGGCGCCCGTGACGGCGTCGCGGGCGCGCCCCGCCAGCCGCGCGGCCTCGCGCACCTCCTTCCAGCCCGCTGCGAACGCCGCGGCGCTCGGCGCCGTCGGCAGCCAGCCGTCGAACAGGCGCCCGGCGCGCTCGAGCGCCGCGGGATGCGCGATGGTGGCGCCGACCCAGAACGGCGGGCCGCCGTTGCGCTCCGGCTTCGTGGCGAGCTCGACGCCGCGGAGATCCCAGTAGCGGGTCTGCCGGCCGGGCGCGTCGTCTGCGGCCGCGGCGGGCTCGCGGCTCCAGAGCGTCCGGCAGGCGCGCACCGTCTCGACGAGCCGGCCCACGCGCTGCTCGAAGGGCACGCCGGCCGCGGCGAACTCGGCGCGCGTGGTCGGATGGTCGATGCCGATGCCGGCGCCCACCACGAGACGCCCGCCGCAGAGCTGATCGAGCGTCGCGAGCCGGTGCGCCAGCAGCAGCGGCGGATGGAGCGCGGGCAGCGCGACGGCGGTGCCGAGCCGGATCCGCGCGCTCGCCGCCGCCACCGCCGCCAGCAGCACGTGCGGCTCGTAGCGCGGCCGCGCGAGGATCGACTCGCCGGCCCACACCGAGTCGAAGCCCAGCGCCTCGGCGCGCGCGGCCAGCCGGAGGCTGCCTTGGATCGACGCTCCGTCGAAGCCGGCGCCCTGGCGCGACGGAAGCAGCACACCGAACGTCATGTCTCGCAGGATCGGGCCTACGGCGGCCCGGCGAAAGATCCACTTTTCGCGAGAACGCTGGTGCCAATCTAGCCCGGCGGCCCCGCGCCCATCGCGGCCAGCACGTTCGCGCGCGAGCCGAGCGTGTGGGCGATGCCGGAGAGGAACGCGAAGACGCGGCCCACGAGCACGAAGTCGCTCGGCACCTGCACCACCGGGTCGGCGCGGATCGCCTCGAACAGCTCGTCCGTCATCTCCTCGGTGAACTCGCCCTCGAAGGCGCCCGTCTCGCTGCGCGAGAGCATGCGCCGCGCGATCAGCAGGAAGGTGCTCGGGTCGCCCGTCTTGGTCTGGAAGCCGAGCTCCTGGAAGGCGCGCACCATGGCCGACTCGTTGAGCGTCATCATCGAGAACATCAGCTCGAACAGGCCGAGGCCGTAGCCCTCGGGCAGCTCCTTCGCGAGGCCGAAGTCGAGCAGGATGAGCTTCTTGTCGGGCGTCACCATCAGGTTGCCCGGATGCGGGTCGGCCTGGAAGAAGCCCGCGGCGAGCACCATCTGCACGTAGACGCGCATCAGGTCCTGCACCACGTCGGCCGGGTCGATGCCGGCCGCCTCCAGCGCGGCCTTCTCGGTGATCTTGATGCCGCGCACGCGCTCCATCACGAGCAGCCGGCGCGTCGAGAGCTCGGGGTGCATCCGGGGCACGATGACACCCCGATCCGCCGCGAACATTTCGCGCACCCGCTCGGCGGAGCGCGCCTCGCGCTCCATGTCGAGCTCGAAGCCCACGTGCGTGGTCAGCTCGCGCAGCAGCGGCAGCAGCTCGAGCGGCTGCGGATCCACCCGCTCGTAGATGCGGCACGCGCGCTCCATGTTGCGCAGGTCGGTCTGGACGATGTCCTCGATGTCGGGGTACTGCACCTTCACCGCGACCTCGGTGCCGTCCAGCAGCCGCGCGGCGTGCACCTGCGCGAGCGAGGCCGAGGCGATCGGCGTCTCCGCGAATTCCGAGAACACGGCGCCGATCGGCTTGCCCAGCTCGCGTTCCACCGCGGCGCGCACCACCGCGAAGGGCTTCGACGGCACCGCGTCGTGGCACTCCTTGAGCCGCTCCACGAACTCGGGCGGGAAGACGTCCGCGCGCGTCGCGATCGCCTGGCACAGCTTGATGATCACGCCGCGCATGCGCAGCGCGGTGGCGAGGATCGCGTCGGCGGCCTGCGCGTGCAGCGGCGCCAGCTCCGCCTCCGTCGGCTTCGGCAGGCCGCGCAGCCGCCGGCCCCACTCGTGCAGCTTGTAGAGCAGGTACAGACGGGCGGCGAGCCGCCCGACGATGGCGGTGCGGTGCAGCCGGGTGAGCGGATGCACGGAGGCCTAAGCAGCCGCCGCGGGCTCGGGCTCGAAGCCGGTGCGTTCGGGCGGGGTCCAGCGCGACTCGAGCGCGTCGAACTCCGCGAGCAGCGCCTGCGGGTTCGCCGCCGACTGCATCGCCTCGATCATGCCGTCGCGGATGTCCTCGCGCTGCTCGCGCGGGCGGTTCCTGGTGATCTCGCGCAGGATGCGGTGCAGCAGCCCGTCCACCACCTCGCGGCCCGACAGGGTCCGGCCGTCCACGCTGCGCAGCGTGCGCGCGCGCAGCTCGGAGAGCGCGGTGCGCAGGTACTCGACGTGCGGCTTCTCGTCGCTCTGGACGAACCGCACCATGTCGCCGGCGGCCTCCGGCGCGGCCGAGACCTCGGGGTTCGAGAGCAGGCGGACGCCCCACTCGAAGGTGCCCTCGGCGAAGACCTCGACCACGAGCACCTGGGCCATCAGCGCGAGCATGCGCTCGAGCGTCTCGTCGAGCTGCGGGAACGGACGTTCGGGGCGGCGCCCGCGGCCCGCGTTGCGGCCCATCATGCGCATCAGCACGTCGCCCGGGATCCGAGGCTTCTCGAGGGCGAGGTCGCGCGCGGCCTCCCACATCTGCTTGTGGCCGCCCTCGTCCTTGAAGCCCGACTCGTCGCGCGCGTGCGCCTCGAACAGGCCCCGCGCGAGGTGCGCGAGAGCGGTGCCCTCGATCGGCTCGACCACGAGCGCGCCGAGGTCCGGCACCTTGACGTCGCGGATGATCGCGCCGAAGCCCTCGACGATCGAGATGATCGTGAGCGTGCGCACGATCGGGTCCCGCACGCCGTGCTTCAGCAGCAGCGTGGACTGCTCCAGGTTCGGGTACTGCGGCGGCATCAGCGCTCGCGGGATCTCGATCAGGGGCGCGCCCTCGCGAGCGAGCCGCCCCTGCCAGGCGGCGACCGCAGGCGCACGGTGCGTGAGGCGCGGCGAGCGGTAGCGGCCGCCGGCGTCGAAACCCCCGTGGCAGCGCACGCCACCGGCGACCAGCGGAGCTTCGTACGCGCCGCTCTCGAGCAGCTCGTCGCGGGAGAAGGTGAGGCGGTCGGCGGCTCCACTCATCGACAGGCTTCCTCGGGGCGCAAGCCCCGAGACTAGCCTCTCGTGGCGCGGAGTCGCGCCCGGCTCAGTGCCAGCCGTGGCCGCGCCGTCCCCAGCCTCCGCGCCGGTCGTCGTCGCAGCTCCCGTGGTGCGGCCAGTGGTGGGTGGCCCCGCACTCCGAGAAGAGAGCCTCCCAGATCCGGCGGTTGCGCTCGCGGTAGCCGATCAGCCGCATCCAGTAGAACTCGTTCGCGCTGCGCGTCGCGCACGAGACGTACTGCTTGTGGCTGCGCCAGGGCACGCTCTGCCCCATCGGACCGTCGCACGGGCACAGCTGCTCGAGCGAGCAGCCCTCGGCCGGATCGACCTTGTCGCCCATCGGGGTCTCCGCGCACATGTCGGCGGTGTCCAACGCGCCGTCCGCGTCGTCGTCGATGTCGCAGGCGTCGCCGGCGCCGTCACTGTCGAAGTCGTCCTGCATCGCGTTGGCCGCGAGCGGGCAGTTGTCCGGCCCGTCGGCGACGGCGTCGTTGTCGTCGTCCGGGTCGCACACGTCGCCGAGCCCGTCCGCCTCGTGGTCGGCCTGGTCCGGGTTCGGGAACTGCACGCAGTTGTCCGCGTCGTTCGCGACGCCGTCCGCGTCGAGGTCCGCATCGCAGACGTCGCCCATGCCGTCGAGGTCGATGTCGGCCTGGTTCGGGTTCGAGGCGGACGGACAGTTGTCCGTCGCGTTGGCGACGCCGTCGCCGTCGCGATCCGCGTCGCAGACGTCGCCCATGCCGTCGCCGTCGGCGTCGTGCTGGTCGGTGTTCGCCAACATGGCGCAGTTGTCCATGCCGTCCCCGACCGTGTCGTTGTCGTCGTCGGCGTCGCAGACGTCGCCCATGCCGTCGCCCTCGGCGTCGGCCTGGTCCGGGTTCGCGAGCATCCCGCAGTTGTCCACGGCGTCGGCAACCGCGTCACCGTCGTCGTCCGAATCGCACACGTCGCCCATACCGTCGCCGTCGAGATCGGCCTGGTCGGCGTTCGCCGCCAGCGGGCAGTTGTCCGCGGCGTCCATCACCGCGTCGCCGTCGTCGTCGGCGTCGCACACGTCGCCCATGCCGTCCGCGTCGGCGTCGGCCTGGTCGGCGTTCGGCGCCACCGGACAGTTGTCGGCGTCGTCCATCACCGCGTCGTCGTCGTCGTCGGCGTCGCACGCGTCGCCCATGCCGTCGCCATCGAGGTCGGCCTGATCCGGGTCGGGCACGCTCGGGCAGACGTCCTCGCCGTCCGGCACGCCGTCGCCGTCCTCGTCCATCACGCCGTCGCCGAGCATCGCGAGCCAGGCTTCGGTGGCGCCGGCCGGGTTCACGCCCGTGCCGACCACGACGCGGCCGTCCGCCGACATCGCCACCGCCTCCTGGAGCGTCCAGCCCGTGAGATCGAGGCCGCGCTCCTCGAGCAGCGCCGCGAGCGAACGCATGCCGTTCGCCGCGTCCCACACGAAGGCTTCGCCGCCGACCGCGCTGGTTCCCCCGCCCACCACGACCATGCCGTCGCCGGAGGCGCCGTGCGCCGTGCTCGAGAACGAGCCGCCCGGCAGGTCGCCGAGGCCGAGCATGCCGAGCGCGTCCACGCGGAAGGCCTGCATGCCGGAGCCCGAGATGCTGCTGCCCACCGTGACCATGCCGTCGGCCGAGACGCCGAGCGCCTCGCTCGACACGATGCCGCCCGGCAGGTCGCCGAGGCCGACCATGCCGCCCGCGAGCGTCCAGCGGAACGCCGTCGGGCCGCTGGCGGAGCGGCCGAGGCCGACCACCACCATGCCGTCCGCCGAGACGCCGGCCGCGCTGCTCTGGAAGACGCCGCCCGGCAGGTCGCCGAGGCCGACCATGCCGCTGGCCGGCGTCCACACGAAGGCCTCGCCTCCGGACGCCGAGCGGCTCAGCCCGACCACGGTCGCGCCGTCCCACGACACGCCGCTCGCCTGACTCAGGAAGGTGCCGCCCGCGAGGTCGCCGAGGCCCACCATGCCGCTCGCGTCCCAGCGGAACGCCTGCGTGCCAGATCCGGAGGCGCTGCTGCCCACGACCACCGAGCCGTCGGCGGAGACGGCGGTCGCTTCGCTCGACACCGCGCCGCCCGGCAGCTCGCCGAGACCGACCATGCCATGCATGGGATCCCAGCGGAACCCTTCGAGCACGCCCGTACCGGAGCGGCTCGCGCCGACCACGACCATGCCGTCGGCGGACACGTCGCGCGCCATGCTCTGGAACGTCCCGCCGGGCAGGTCGCCGAGCGGGACGAAGACGGGGTCTTCCGCAGAAGCGCTGGCAGCGAGGAAGAGCGCTGCGCTGAGACCGACTACGACTCCGCGGGGGGAGAGGTGAGCACGCAAAGGGCACCTCGTATGTGCGAGTGGCCCCCCTTCCGCTCGAGAGAGGACATCGGCGCCGGACTCGGGCCTCTGAAGCGCCCCGGTCCACGCGTGCGCAGGCGCGAGGCAGCCGTGCGGCCAAGCGGGCTCGCCTGCGAGCGCATCGCGAGAGCGGGGGGCCGGGCAACGTTCGTGCAGCGGCGTCGCGGCCACGATGCACCGCTACGCTGCGCCGCCATGCACCGCCTCGCCGCGTGGTCGCTGCGTCACCCGCTCGCGGTGGTCGCCGTGGCCCTCGCGCTGACGGCCGGGCTCGGCGCCGGCGCGCTGCGGGTGGGCACCGACAGCGGCTACCGCGCCTTCCTCGGGGCTGGGCATCCGGTGGTGCGCGACCTCGACGCGGTGGCCGCGCGCTTCGGCGGCGGCGCGCCCTTTGCGGTGACGTTCCGCTGCGGCGCGGGCGCGCCCTGCGCGAGTGTGTACGACCCGCCGGCGCTCGCGCTGGCGCATGCGCTCGCGACGCGGCTCGAGGCGGTGCCCGGCGTGCGTCGCGTGGACGGACCCGCCACCAGCCCGCTGCTCGTGGCGGAGCTGTTCGACCTGCCGCGCGCGCGACAGCTCGCGCCGGACGGCGCGCCGGTCGCGGACCTCGCCGAGCTCATCCCTCTCGCACTCGCCGATCCGCTCTGGGTCTCGCAGATCGTCTCCGCCGACGCGAGCGCCGGCGCGCTGATCGTGACGCTCGAAGACTCGACGAGCGCCACCGCCGAGCGCGCGGTGGACGCCGCGCTCGCGGCGCTCGCGCCCTTCGAGGCGCAGGGCTACTCGTTCGCGCTCGCCGGCGGGCCGGTCGAGTTCGTGGTGGCGGGCCGCGAGCTCGACGAACAGGCGCAGCGGCTCGTGCCCGCGATCGTGGCGCTGGTGGGCGCGATCGTGTGGCTCGCGTTCCGCCGGGCGCCGCCCGCGCTGCTGGCGCTCGCCGCGGTGGGCGTGGCCCTGGTCTGGAGCGTGGGCGTCCAGGGCTGGCTCGGCTGGCCCCGCACCAGCTTCTTCCAGGTGCTGCCGCCGCTGCTGCTCACGATCGGCGTCTGCTACGGCATCCACGTCCTGTCGGCCTACGCCGAGCGGCTCGCGGCGGCGGGCGGCGGGGACGGCGCGCGCGAGGCCGCGCTCTCGGGCGCGCTCCGCGACGTCGCGCGTCCCATCCTCTATACGGCCCTCACCACCGCGGCGGGCTTCGCCTCGTTCCAGACCAGCGGCCTCGAGAGCCTGGTGCGCTTCGGCTGGATCGCGGCGTTCGGCGTGATGGCGGCGCTGGTCACCAGCTTCACGCTGCTGCCGGTGGCGCTGGCGCGTCTGCCGGCGCGCTTCATCGAGCCGCCGCGCGTCCACGCTGCGTGGGCGCGCGTCGTGGACGCCATCGCGTCGCGCGCGGCGCGCTGGCGGGGGCGCACGCTCGTGCTGACGCTGCTCCTCTCGCTGCTGGCCGCTGCGGGCCTGGCGCGCCTGCGCATCGACGCGAGCTTCGAGGAGATCTACGGGGAGCAGAACCGCGTGGTGCGCTGGGCGCGCGAGGCGGCGCACGTGCGCAGCGCCGAGACGCTCGAGATCGCACTCGCGCTGCCGCCGGGGGTCGAGCCGGCGAGCGCCGAGGCGCTGGGCACGCTGGCGCGCCTCGAGGCGATCGCCGAGCCCGGCCTCGGGCGCCCGCTCTCCGTGCTCGCGCCGATGCGCGACCTGCACGCGCTGTTCTACGGCGGCGACCTCGTCCTCGCAGGCGAAGGCGCACAGCCCGAGCGCTTCGTCTCGCTGCTGCGCATGCTGCGCGGCGAAGCGCCGGCGCTGGTGGCGCTCTACGTCGCGCCGGCGAGCGGCGGCGAGCCGGCCGCGCTGCGCCTCAGCTTCCAGGGCGAGAAGCTCCCGCAGGACGAGCTGCGTGCGCTCGTGGCGGGCGTCGAGCGACAGGTCGCCGCCGCGCTGCCGCCGGGCTATTCGGCGCGCGTCACCGGCCCGCTCGTGGTGGTGAGCCGCATGATCGACGAGATCCGCGACACCCAGATCGGGAGCTTCGCCTCGGCGCTGCTGCTCGTGGCCGCACTCACCGCCCTCTGCCTGCGCTCGGTCCCGCTCGCCCTGCTCGCCATGGTTCCGACGGTGCTGCCCGTGCTGCTCACGCTCGGCGCGATGGGCGCGATCGGCGTTCCGCTCGACGTCGGCACGGCGATGGTCGCGGCGATCGTGCTCGGCCTCGGCGTGGACGAGGCGCTGCATCTGCTCTCGGCGTATCGCCGGCTCCGCGCGGCGGAGCGGCCGCGCGAGGAGGCGATTCTCGCGTCCGTGCGGGACGTCGGGCGCGCGCTGCTGACCTCCGCCGCGGCGCTCGGCGCAGGCTTCCTCGTGCTGGTGTTCGTGCCGTGGAAGAGCCTCGCGAGCTTCGGTGCGGTGAGCGTGGTGGCGATCGCCGCCTCGCTGCTCGCCGACCTGCTCGTGCTGCCCGCGCTCCTGCTGTCTACTCCGCGGCGAGCGCGCCGTTCGCGCTGACGGAGACGGCGAGCGTCTTCTCCACCGACAGTGCGAAGTTGCTCGGATCGGGCAGACCCCACGCCACCCAGGGCACGTCGAAGTGCGCCGTGACGCGGCCACGCTCGCCGCTGCGCGAGGCCTCGAAGGGGATTGCGAGCGGGTGGCTCGCGCCGCGCAACTCGCAGCGGCCGAACAGCGTGCCGGCGAGCGCATCCGCGTCGCGCCGCGACACCTCGATGCGCTCCGGGCGCAGCACGAGCAGGGGATGGTGCGCCGAGTCGAGCACCTCTTCGTGCATCACGCGGTCGCGCCGATCGATGCCGGTGTCGCCGCTCTGCGCGGAGACGCGCACGTCGCCCGACGCCGCGCCCGTGTCGGGGTCGAACGCGATCTCGCCCGTCGCGAGCGCGAAGCGCCCGCGCACGGTGTGCAGCGTCGCCCCGAGCGTGAACGAGATCTCCGTGGCCTCGGGATCGAGCACGAGCCGGTACGGCTCAGCCGCGGCCGGCGCAGTCCACGCCAGCAGCGCGAGGATGGCGAGCGTTCGCATGCGCTAGCGCTGCGGGGCCGGCGGAGGATCTTCCAGCGCTCCCGATGCCACGAGCTTCTCGATCTCGGCGTCCGCGAAGCCGAGCAGGCGCCGCGCGATCTCGCGCGTGTGCTCGCCGAGCTTCGGGGCGCCGCGCACGTCGGCGTCCGCCATCGCGGAGGCGCTCCAGCACGGGCCTTCGAGCGAGAAGCGGCCGAGGCCCTCGACCTCGACCTCGCGCGCGTAGCTCCACGCCTGGAAGTGCGGGTCGTCGAGCATGTCGGTGCCGGTGAAGACGGGGCCGGCCGGGACGCCGTGCCGCTGGAGTCCCTTGGCCAGCTCGCGCTTCGGCTGCGTCGCCGTCCACTCACCGAGCTTCGCGTCGAGCTCGCGGCTCCGCGCGAGGCGGCCCGCGGCCGTGTCGAAGGCCTTGTCGCGCGCCCACGCCGGGTCGCCCAGCGCCGCGCGCAGGCTCTTCCAGTCGGCGTCGTCGCGCACCGTGATCACGATCCACTGCTGCGTGCCCTCGCACGGGTACGCGCCCCACGGCGCGCCACGCTCGCTCTGGTTGCCGCGCGGCTTCACCGTTCCCGGCGCGAGGCCGGCCGCGAGCAGCGGCTCGCCGAGCATGCCCGTCACGGCCTCGATCTGCGCGGCTTCGACCAGGCTGCCGCGGCCGGTGCGCTCGCGGCGCAGCAGCGCCGCCATCGCGCCGAGGGCGCACACGCGCCCGACCAGGTGATCGGGGAAGATCGCGGCCGAGCCCGCCGGCGCGTCCTGGTCGTCGTAGTTCCAGAGATGGACGAGGCCGCCCACCGGCTGGGTGCTCGGCCCGTATCCGATCCACGAGGCCCACGGCCCCCGCGAGCCCATCAGCTGGCTCGACACCAGGATCGCGCGCGGGTTGAGCGCCTGGATCGTCTTCCAGCCGATGCCCATGTCGTCCATGGTGCCGGTCGCGCTGTTCTCGACGATCACGTCGGCCTGCGCGATCAGCTTCTTCAGCGCGGCGAGGCCCTCCGGCTTCTTCACGTTCACGCCGAAGCTCTGCTTGCTGCGCGACGACGACGCGAACGACGGCGAGGTCCAGCCGCCCGTCACGGTGCGCATGAAGTCGGGATACGTGCGCGTCTCGACCTTGATCACCTCCGCGCCGTACTCGGCGAACAGCCGGCCCGCCTCGACGCCCACGCCGCCGATGCCGAAATCGAGCACGCGGAGGCCGGCGAGCGGCGCCGACGACGCGGGCGCGCCCTTCGGCGCGCGCCGCGCCGGCGCGCCCGCGAGGAACGCCGCGCTCTCGTCGCCGCCCGCGGCCGGCGCTCCCGAGCGCGGGCCCTGCCGCACGCCGTCCAGCTCGAGGAAGCCCGACGCGAACGGGCCCGTGACGCCGGCGGCCACCGGCAGGTCCACGAAGGTTCCGCGCGCCCGCAGGTGCGCGTTGCCCAGCACCTCGTCGGGGCGCAGCACCGGCGTGCACACGATGCCGCGCCGCTGCGCCTCCTCGGACACCTCCTCCATGCTGAGGTTCGCGAAGTGCGCCTCGTAGAGCTTGGTGAGCACGTCGGCGTTCTGGAGCCGCCCGATGAACGTCTCCCAGTGCGGGTCGCTGAACGCCTCGGGCTTGCCGAGCCACTCCCACATCGCCCGCCACTGGCGCGGCGAGAGCACGATCAGCCGCACGTAGCCGCCCTTGCAGGCGTAGATGGTGTAGACGGGGCCCGAGCCGTTCCGGACCTCGTTGATCGGGAAGTTGCCGTTGCGCAGGATGCTCGCGTTGCAGAAGGACCAGTCGGTGGTCTGCGCGATGCCGAGCAGCGTCGCGTAGTCGATGTGCTGGCCGGCGCCCGAGCGCTCGCGCTGAAACAGCCCGAGCAGCACGGCGTAGGCGGCGGTGACCGACGCCACGTCCACGCCGATCGCCGCGGGCGGGATCAGCGGCGGCTTCGAGGGGATGCCCGCCTTGAAGACCATGCCGCTCATGGCGTCGAGCACGTCGTCGGTGGCGACCCAGTCGCGGTAGGGACCGCGGCTGCCGAAGTCGGAGAGCGAGGCGAACACGAGGTGCGGGTGGCGCGCGAGCACGTCGCCCGGGTCGAGCGCGAGGCGCGCGCGCTCGGCGGGCGCGAACGACTCGATCAGCACGTCGGCGGCGGCGAGCAGCTCGTGGAGGCGCGCGCGACCGGCGGAGGACTCGAGATCGAGCGTGGCGCCGCGCTTGCCGGCGTTGCGGAACGCGAAGCCGAGGCTCGCGCCCGCGTGGAACGGCGGGATCCGCCGCGAACGGGCGCCGCCCTTCGGCTCGACGCGCAGCACGTCCGCACCGAGATCCGCGAGCAGCCGCCCGCACAGCTCGCCCTTCTCGTCCGCGAGGTCGACGACGCGCAGGCCGGCGAGCGGGCGAGCTTCGGAATCCGATGCGGCCATGGCGATCTCCTTCGAGGACCGGGCAGTCTAGTGCGCCTCACGCTCCGAACCAGCGCTCCACGATTCGTTCCGCGAGCGCGCTGCCGAGCCAGGAGCCGATCGGCACGAGCAGGAACAGGCCGAAGCGCGCCACGGTGCCGGCGTCGAAGGGCCAATCGGGCGCGGACGCCACGCGCTCCTCCCACGCGAGCAGCGCGGGGAGCTGCGCCGCGCCCGCCGCGTCGCCGCCCCGCAGCGCGGCGGAAGCGCGTGCGATCTCGACGCGCAGCCAGCCGAGCTCCTGCTGCTTCGCCTCGCGCATGCGCTCGTGGACGCCCCGGCTCGGTGTGAGCAGCGACGCCACGGCGATCGCGGTGGTCACGACCAGGATCGAGATCACGAGCATGGGCGAATCGGTGTCCACGAGCAGCAGCGACGCGAGCGACGTGCCGAGGAACCAGAGCAGCGCGGTGCGCAGGCCCGCCCGCGCGAAGGGCGCGAGCGGCGCGATGTCGCCCAGCGTGACGCGCGCACGCCGTCCCAGCTCCTGGTAGACGCCGGCCCGCGCGTTGCTCGTCGCCATCAGGATGCCGAGGGCGGCGAACACCATCGGATTCAGCAGGTGGACCCAGATCTGGTGGCCCCGCCAGAACAGGGCGGCGTCGGCCGCACGCGCGCCGACCAGGTCGACGAAGACGCCGACGGCGGCTCCCAGCGCCGCCGCGCGCGCGAGCCGCGCGGCGCCGGGCGAGCGGGCGCGTGCCCTGAAGGCGCTCCACTCCGCCTCGCTCGCGTCCACCAGCGTGTAGAGGTGGTGAAAGCCGCGGAGCACCCACTGCTGCCCGAGCCAGAACGAGGCGATCAGGTAGGCGAGCACGAGGCCGAGCGCGGCGTT